>WBZM01000365.1_pt1 | contig 52012 bp, 41 predicted proteins | sample 5204271 | NCBI WGS metagenome assembly WBZM01 (sample SAMN12344346, study PRJNA552823) | activated sludge metagenome | biome: Activated sludge suspended growth; feature: Nitrification reactor; material: Wastewater; isolation source: activated sludge from nitrification reactor of wastewater... | reverse complement strand
TATCCCAATTTCAATGGCATGGATATGTTCCAATACGTAGCATGTGATATCGTCAATAATATTTGTGACACGGCCAAGGTCACTATTACAATCCCGGCCAGTTTGTCGGCCAATGACGACCATTACAATATGCCAACCGGGAACCCAGCTACGGGCAATGTTTTAATAAATGATATAGTGCCACAGGGACAAAACATATTGACTACAATTATTTCATTATCTGGCCCAAACAACGGTACAGCAGTGGTGCAGCCCAATGGCCAGTTCAATTACCAGCCCAACCTTGGTTTTATCGGCACAGATTATTTCGATTATAAAATATGCCTTGTGGCAACGCCAACGATTTGCGATACGGCACGGGTTTATGTGACAGTTTACAGCACAATGCCACCCATGCCAGTCATTAATTGCCCAACCAAAATATGCGGCAGTGAAGATATTGTCTTGACAGTGTTGCAGCATTACCTCGGCAATAATGTGGAGTATAGTTGGGTGAACGCCAATGGCTCGGTCATCGGCACGGGGCAGAGTTTTTCGATTGCTGCCAATCATCCGCTGGCCGTGCCACCTTTCAAGGCATTGGTCAATGTTGATGGCCTACAATCCGGCTATTCACTGGGATGTGATATGGACATATTGCAGGCCCCGCAGGCAGTTGCCTCCAACAACGGCCCTGTATGCGCTGGCAGTACCGTGCAACTCACTGCTTTGAGCGGTAGCGGGTACCACTACGAATGGCGATTTGCCGGACAGCCCGGAATCTTATCTACTCTTCAAAACCCCGTCTTTATTAATCAAATTCAGAATGCTGACTATGAGCTGACCGTGACCTCTGAAGGTTGCACAACCATTGCAACCGCAACCACTGCCGTGGTCGTCCTACCAAGTGCTGGCATTGCCAATATCAATGGTGGGGGGACATACTGTCATGGTTCAGAGGTCACTTTATCTGCATCCAATTCGTCAGCGATGGCTGGCAATATCCAATATTCCTGGTCAGGGCCGAATGGATTCTACTACACGTCCACAGCCCCCGCAGCCGGGCCTTTCCCGCTCACGCTGGCCAGTTTGATTCCAACAAGCGAAGGGGCGTACACCCTGACCTTGGTCACAGCGCAGGGCTGTACTTCCCAGCCCCAGTCAGTTATCGTGGACTACCTGCCTCAGCCCCAGCCACCCATTCTCGTTGCTGATGACCAACTGGTATGCCAGGGCGAGTCACTGACTTTGAATGCAAGCCAAACCACTGGCAATCAAGTGGTTTACACATGGTATTTTATCGGTGTGAATGGTGCGGTGCAAACCCTTCAGTCCACCCAGTTTGCCACCCTCCAAATCAACAACCTAAATGACAGCCACACGGGAACTTACTACGTGGAACTGACTGTGGACGGTTGTACCTCTGGGCCTTCCAACCTGGAAAACATCACGGTTGCCTCGGCAAACCTGTCTGTAATGGCCACCAATTCCACCTCGGCTTCTACCCCGGCATGCGAAGGGGAGGGCGTTCAGTTCAACGTGCCCATCTTGCCGGGTGCGAGCTACCATTGGTATGGGCCGGGTGGCTTTTTTGCGAACCAACCCAATCCGCACATACCCGATATCAGCATGGCAAATGCAGGCGACTACTTGCTGGTCGTCAACCTGCCGGGTTGCAATACCGCCGTTCCTTCGCAGACCACGGTCTTTGTGAACCCGATGCCTGCTACCCCCTTGCTCCTCAACAACGGCCCGGTCTGTGCTGGCAGCGACCTGACCTTGTCCATCGCCAATGCCACACAAGGAGCCACCTACCAGTTCTACCAGCAGGCAACTGGTCAATTGATTGATTCCACAGCGTTTACATATACAACATTAGCTGGTATCTCGCCCGCTTCGGCGGGCGAGTACTTTGTGGTTGCTTCGCAAAATGGCTGTACGTCCGCTCCCTCCAACCTGAGTATGGTTGAAGTGGAAACTGCCCCAGCCAATATCGCCGATGCCGGGCCTAACATCGTGCTGTGCGATGAACCTGTGGCCTACCATTTGGCAGCCACCCCGCCTTCCGTTGGCACGGGCTTATGGTCGTCGCCTACCGGGGCCGTCATCATCAACCCCGACCAGCCCGGCTCTTTGGTCAACAACCTGGGCTTTGGCGAAAACCTGTTTGTTTGGGCACTAAGCGAAGGGGCATGCCAAGGGTACAGCACCGACACCCTGGTCATCACAATGGAAAATGTACCGGATGAAATTGCCATTGCAGGGCCTGACAACCAGCATTGCGGACCGGCGGCACAAGTGCAACTTTCGGCATTGGCCCCAACGACTGCTTCCGGGTTATGGACGCAGCCCATTTCGCAATCAACGGCTGGTGTATTTATCAGTGACCCGTTTTCGCCTTATCCAATTGTCACAGGACTTCAGGCTGGGCAGACTTATGTGTTCAACTGGTCGCTTTCGCACGGAGCTTGCGCCAACTACAGCACGGATGAAGTGGTCGTTTCCATCCTGCAACTGCCTCCTTACGAAGCCATGTTGGCTGAGGAATCATTGGTGGTTTGCGATGAAAACAGCGTCCAATTGATAGCCTCCTCGCCAGGTACGGCGACGGGCCTGTGGACGACAGTTTCAGGAGCCAATATTGCCAACCCATTCACGCCAATTACTACTGCCTCAAACCTTTCCGAAGGTCAAAATCAGTTCATTTGGTCACTCTCCACGCCAGAATGCCCAGGTTACTCCGCTGATACCTTGCTGGTTTTCAGCCCTGTGCTCAACCTCAACAACGACAGTTTTTATGTAGAGGCAAACAGCATTTTGTCAGGGGTTTCACTGGTGAACAATGACCAAATCTGGCTGCCTGATGGATGGGAACTGGAACTCGTGACGCAGCCGAACAGTGGTACGGCAACCTATCTTGGCAATGGCGAAATCAGCTATGAGCCATTTGAAAACGCATTCGGAACCGACCATTTCATCTATCGGATTTGCAGCCAGGACTGCCCTGAAATCTGCGAAATGGCCACGGTCAAGTTCAGCATCGGCCAATCCAATGTGGCTCCGTCCGACTGCTTCGTTCCGAACACCATCACCCCCAATGGTGACGACGAGAACGATGTGCTGCGGGTGCCTTGCACCACGGCCTATCCGGGCAGCAGCCTTCAGATTTTCAACCGATGGGGCGATGCCGTCTTCCAAACGGAGGACTATCAAAACGACTGGGCCGGCACCTACAAAGGCGAGGACGTGCCTGTTGGCACCTACTTCTATTTGTTGAAATTGAACGACCCCGACCAAACCCTGCTTTCGGGTTATGTGGTGGTGTGGCGGTAGTGCAGCTGCTTCATTAGAAGGTGAGACGAAGATTTTGCGAAGCAAAATTTTCGTCTCACCCCTAAAAAATCTTTCCGGCGAAACGCCCAGCCACCGTGAAGAATTTTGATGCCCCTTCAAGGAGTCACGCCTTGCGGCAATGTGACCTTAAACAGATAAAATTATTCATCCTTTAAGTATGTCAATGAAATTAGTTTAGATTTTGAATTTTCACAAAACATTGACAAACAATGCTTTGCAAGAACTCGAAACTCGAAACTAACAACTCGAAACTACTTACCAACTCGTTTACGATGAAAAAAATATACGCAACGCTGGCACTTGCCGTCCTGCTAAGTCAGGCCATTGCGCAGCAAGACATCCAGTTTACGCAGTTCATGCAAAAGAAGATTGCAGTGAACCCAGCCTACGCTGGGAGCCGTGGTTTCCCGGTGATTTCGGCCATCCATCGGCAACAATGGGTGGGCCTGGATGGAGCGCCAAGCACACAGGCCCTGAGCATCCATGCACCTGTCTTTGCGGATAGGGTAGGGCTGGGGCTAACCCTTATCAACGACCGTATCGGCTATTTCGGCTCGCTTTACGGCAACCTCCAGTATTCGTATCGGATGGTATTGGGCAAGGGGATTTTCAGTGTGGGCATGCAGGGGAGCTTCCGCCGCTTTTCTGTGGACTATTCGGCGGCGAACACCATTTCAGGCGATGACCCGAACCTGCCGACCAACTTGGCCGCCAAGACCTTGTTCAATATCGGTTTTGGCGGGTATTACCAAACAGACAAATTCTACTTGGGGGCATCTGTCCCCCGTTTTTTGGAAAATGGCTTAGGGGCTGATAATCAAGGTGTAGTGAATGATTTCACTGGAGAAGTGCCCCATTATTACCTAATGTTAGGCTGCATTGCTACGCTGACCGAAGACCTTAAACTAAGGCCCGCTGCCTTGGCAAAGTACGTCAAAAACACCCCCATCAACCTCGACCTGAACCTAAGTCTTGGGTTCAAGGAAAAGTACTGGGTGGGTGCTACCTATCGAACAGGTCTCGATTTGGCTAAGACTGATTTCGGCTCCTTCGACCTCCTGTTCCAGTACCAAGTCAACCAGCAGCTCATGGTAGGGCTGGCTTACGATTTGGCTTTGTCTGAAATCAGAAAGACCAATTCGGGCACCTACGAAATCATGCTGGAATATGGATTCTGGAAGGAAGGTCGAGGGGTGCGGAACCCCAGGTTCTTTTAAGGAAATCACCAACAACCAATCACAAACCACTTCGTCCCATGAAATTCACTTCGATAATTGCGCTTATACTTATTGCCCAGGCCGTTTTTGGCCAAACAGAAACAGCCAAGACCGCCAATGCAAAAGCCGATAAAGCCTACGAGCAGTTGGGTTATAAGGAGGCAATTGACCTGTATCGGGCGGGCCAGTTGGATTTGGCTACGATGGAACGGATTGCCAATGGCTACCGCTTGAACGGCGATACCTGGAACGCCGAGCGATGGTACAGCCAAATCGTGCCACATGCCGAAAACCCCATCATTTGCCTTTATTACGCACAGGCGATGCACAGCAATGGCAAATTGGCGGAAGCCAAGGAATACTACCTGCGCTACAACTTGAAAACAGGTGGTAGCGATAAACGGGGCGAGCGGCTTGCACAAGCCATTGATAGACAGGGGGCTATGCAGGCCGGACAGGCGGTTTCGGTGGTACACGAGGTGGCCATCAATTCGCCGAAACTGGATTTCAGTCCGGCTTTTTATGAAAATGGAGTGGTCTTCGTGAGCAACCGGGATGCCGACGAAGCCCTTGTGACCCACAAGGACAAGGATGCCTGGACGGGCGACGATTTCGTGACACTGTATTTTTCCGCCATCAATGAACAAGGGAAATTGGGCAAGCCCGCCCTGTTCGAAACGAACCTTGCCAGCCGCTACCATGAGGGGCCGCTTTGCTTTTCCAAAGGCAGCGACCAACTTTATTTCACAAGGAATGACGCCAAGTCCAAGGCACAAGGAAACGGAGAGGTGAAGCTGAAAATCTATGCCTCCGAAAAGCGGGGCAATTCTTGGAGCGAGGCCAGCTTGGTGGATTTGGGTGAAAAACTGGCCAACGATGCCCACCCCAGCCTTTCACCGGATGGCCAGCGGCTCTACTTCGCCTCCGACCGTCTTGGTGGCCTTGGTGGCATGGATATTTACATGGCCGCCTTCGTGGATGGGAAATGGCAAACGCCAAAAAACCTTGGGCCAAAAGTGAACACATCGGGCAACGAACTATTCCCTTACGTGCATGACGACGGCACGCTGTACTTCGCCTCGGATGGTTGGCAAAGCGTGGGCGGCCTGGATATTTTTTACACCGAAAAGAAAAACGACGGGACCTATGCCGAACCGGTCAATCTCGGCGAGCCTTTCAATTCACCGAAAGACGATTTTGGCTATATCATTGACGTGCTTGGCACAAAGGGCTATTTCACTTCCTCCAGGGATGGCGGATTTGGCAAGGACGATATTTACAGCTTCGAATTGCCCAGCACCCAATCCAATAAAAAACGTGCGGCAAGTCAGGTTGAATTGACCATCTGCGTGACGGATGCGACGACAGAGGAAAGGATTCCAGCGGCCAAAGTGACCGTGATGGAACAACAGCAGGCTGGCATTTTCGAAGGCGTGGACGAAGATTTTGTGGTGAAATTGGTGCCCAATGCAAGGGGCGATGAATACATGCTGAGCCTCAAAAAACGTGACCCCTTTGCTGGCCAGCCCTTGAGCAACCAGACTTACACAACCGATGCAGATGGCAATATCGCAGCCTTGCTCAACCCTGAGAAAAAATACATGCTTTTGGTTCGGGCCGAGGGTTACAAAGAGACCCAATATGTGTTGAGTGGCGACCAATTGAAGACAGCCCTGATTGTCGGCAATCATTGTGTGCCAATTGGGAGGAACGATTGCCTGGCGATGACCGGAAGGGTGGTGAACAAGCGGGACAAAACCAAACTGCCCGGTGCCACCGTGACCCTGATGAACCTCTGCACAGGGGATTTGGCCACTGTGCTTGCCGATGGGGAAGGTCGCTACGAATTCCCCTGCCTCCCTTGCGATTGCGACTTTGTGGTACAAGGCTCCAAGGCCAATTTCAGGCAGGACAACAACCTCGCCAGCACGGCTGGCATGGACTGTACGAGTGCGAACGGCCCCATTAGCAAAGACCTAGAACTGGTGCCCATCCTTGAACCGGATGGCCGCCCGAACGTCGTCACCTACCACCCCGATGACACGGAAAAGCCAATTTACCCCGAACCAAAAACGAAACGTACAGGCCCAGCCAGCCAACCAGATTGGCGGGAACCGACGCCAGGCTACCTCAACGACCCTGAATTGCTGAACAGGATTTTGGAGGATGGGTTGACCATCGAATTGGAGAATATCTACTACGATTTTGACAAGTATGCCATCCGGCCGGATGCCGCCTTTGAGCTTGACAAAGTGGTGGAATTAATGCAGCGCAACCCGGACCTGATGGTTCAATTGCGCTCACATACCGATTGCCGGGCCAACAATGCCTACAACCAAACCCTGTCGGAGAACAGGGCCAAAGCTGCAGTGGACTATATCGTGCAGCATGGCATCAGCCGCTACCGCATCACTTCCAAAGGCTATGGCGAGTCATGGCCCAACAACGAATGTACCGATGGGGTGGATTGCCCCGAACCCGACCATCAGATGAACCGGCGCACCGAAATAAAGATATTCAAGAAGTAAGCACATTTATTAAGTGAAGTTAGGCCCTGCGGAGTATCTGTGGGGTCTTTTTGTTTTTGCGCTGAAATTCAAGTTTTGGTGCAGATTTGCTTGGCATACCGCAGTTTTCTGGAAAGGGCGAATCGAAGATTTTGCGAAGCGAAATTTTCGATTCGCTGACCCTTCTATGAGTCCCGCCTTCCGGCGATGGGTGTGGGAGAATTTTGCTGCCTCTTTCAGTTGCCCACCCCTTCAAGCAATTAACACTATTTGATATGCTTCAAAAATTTTCGAGCGCCTCTTCTTCAGCATCCCTAAAATAACCCTACCTTCAAACCCCAAAACGAAAACCACCTATGCCATCCATTTTCAAGCAAACCTGTTTTTTTGCCTTTTTTTGTTGCGCCGCAACAATGCTGAACGGCCAAATTGGCTGCACCGACCCGCTTGCACTCAATTTTGACCCGATGGCAATGCAGAACGACGGTAGCTGCATTTATCCTTTGACCACCTATAATCCCCAGCAAATTGCGGTGCTGCCTTCCAACCTGACGGAAGCATCGGGCGCCGAGTTTTTTAACGGGCAGTTTTGGTTACACCAAGACGGCGGGGTCAGCCCAGCGCTGCACACCCTCGACACATTGACCGGGGCGGTGCTGCAAAATATTAAATTGCCGAGCATCGAAAACACGGATTGGGAAGACCTGGCCGAGGACGAGACCCACCTTTATATCGGCGATTTTGGCAACAATTATGGCAATCGCACCAACCTTCGGATTTACAAAATCAGCAAAAACGAGCTGCTGGATGGCACGGCTACAGCGGAGGTCATCAACTTCAGTTTCAGCGACCAGACCAGTTTTTCAAACAGCTACCATGCCCATAATTTCGATTGCGAAGCCTTCATTGTTTTTGGCGATTCGCTGCATATTTTTTCCAAGCGGTGGCTCGATTTGGAAACGCACCACTATGTTTTGCCCAAGTCCCCCGGAGATTATGTGGCACAACTTCGGGACAGCTTGGACGTTGGTTTCCTCACTTCAGCCGCTGATGTTTCAGCCGCCGGGACAGTCGTGCTGATGGGTTACGATTCCTCTTCGACCACCTCCATTTGGATGCTTTGGGACTTCCCCGGCACCGAGTTTTTCAAAGGGAACAGGCGACAAATCATCCTTGGGAACGCCTTGAACATGAGCCAAGCCGAAGGTCTTTCATTTAGTTCGAACACCACTGGGTTTATCTGCACGGAAAGGCTTTCCATTCTGCCAGCGAGGCTGCTGCGGTTCGATATTGGTCAGTGGCTTTCGGGGGTGAGTGAAGCCGAGTCACAACACAAAGTGGCTGAGTTTTCGATAGGCCCAAACCCGTTTTCCAGTAATTTGACGGTTGATTTTCAAGGAGTTGCAACGCAAAATGCAAATCTCACTTTGCTGGCTATGGATGGCCGACCATTGCGGAGCAGCCCATTGCGAAGCGGCCAAAACTCCCTTGAAACAGCAGACCTGCCCTGTGGCAACTACCTTGTTTTACTGAGGAATGGGGCGAAAATTCAGGTTCATAAATTAGTCAAGCAGTAGAAAAATTGGAGGGAATGCTTGAAAATCCCCGCCAAGGTCGGTTCTTTGCGCAGCGAAAAACCCAATTTAAAACGCAATGAACGCAGCATTTTTCAAAAGTTTAACGGAGGCCAAGTGGTTCCAACAGTTCATCATAGGCACGATAGTGTTGGCTGGCATCGTGGTCGGCATTGAGACCTATCATGCAGAAATGGTGGCGTGGATGCCCCTCCTCCACATCATTGATTACCTGATTTTACTGGTCTTCACGCTGGAGGCGGCCATCAAAATCATGGCCGAGGGCAACCGCCCTGGCAACTATTTCAAAGACCCCTGGAACGTCTTCGACTTTGTCATCGTGTTGGCGTGCTGGCTGCCCGTCTTCTTGCCAAAGATGGACACCACTTTCGTAGCCGTGTTCCGTCTGGCCCGGATTCTGAGGGTGCTTCGCCTTGTGTCGGCGCTGCCGCAACTGCGCATGTTGGTGGACGCCCTGCTGAAAAGCATCCCTTCGATGGGCTATGTCGGCATCCTGTTATTTCTTTTGTTCTATATTTACGGGGCGATGGGCGTGTTCCTCTTCGGGGGCAATGACCCCACGCATTTTGGCAACCTGCACACCTCGCTGCTCACGCTGTTCCAAATCGTGACCCTCGAAGGATGGGCCGACATCATGTACGTGAACATCTTCGGCTGCGACCACCCGCAATGGGGCACCGAAAATTGCACCGCACCTGAAGGCCATATGTTAGGAGGGCCGCTTTATTTCATCTCCTTCGTACTGATCGGTACGATGATAGTGCTGAACCTCTTCATCGGCGTCATCATGAACAGCATGGACGAGGTACGTATGGAACAGGCCGCCGAGGAACGCAGTAAACGCAAAGAAAACGGCATTGGCCTACTGGAGGACGACATCGCCGAAATACACGACCAACTCAACGGCATCAAGGAAAAACTGGATGCCATAACAATCAGGGTGAGAAAGTAGCAATTGGCAGTTTGCAGTCATCCAATCCGAAATCCGAGTTTGTCATTCTCGAAGAGAACCTAATTCGCAATCAACATGATTCAAACCATACTTTTCGTCATCGTCATCGCCGCAGCATTTTACCTTGCTGGCCGCAACTTCCTGAAAATCAGGCGGAACATCCTGCTCGGCAAGGACGAACCGATACCCCCAACCCCTGAAGGGGAGTCATCAGCACGCTGGCGCAACGTCCTGTTGGTGGCCTTCGGCCAAAAAAAGATGTTCGCTCGGCCCATCCCTGCCGTTTTCCACTTCTTCATTTATGCGGCTTTTTTGCTGACGCAAATCGAGTTGATTGAAATCTTCGTGGATGGGTTCACGGGCAGCCACCGGGTGTTCAGCGGGGCTTTGGGCGGTTTTTACACCATCGTCATCAGCTTGATTGAGCTGCTGAGCGTGCTGGCTTTCGTGGCGACAATCATCTTCCTTTTGCGCCGCAATGTGTTGAAAATCAAGCGTTTCCAGAATCCTGAAATGAAGGGCTGGCCGTCGAAGGACGCCAACCTAATCCTCTTCGGAGAAATACTCTTGCTCATCGGTATTTTCAGCATGAACGGGGCGGACACCGTTTTACAGGGCATGGGCGCCGAGCATTATCCGCAAGCAGGGCCGTTTCTGGTGAGCAGCGGCTTGGGGCCAGCATTGTTCGGAGGGATGGGCGAAGCGGCGCTCGTGGCGATTGAACGCTTCGGCTGGTGGCTGCACCTGTTCGTGGTGCTTGGCTTCATGGTTTACCTCAGTTACAGCAAGCACCTGCACATATTTTTGGCCTTCCCGAACACTTATTTTGCCCGCATCAATCCCCGTGGCGAGGTGGCCAATATGCCCGAAATCCAGAAAGAAGTGGCTTCAATGATGAACCCCGAAGCCGCTCAGCCCCCAGCCCCTGAAGGGGAGACAGAAGGCGAGCTTTCTTTCGGTGCAAACGACGTGACGAAGCTCTCTTGGCAGAACCTCTTGGCTGCCTATACCTGCACGGAATGTGGCCGCTGCACGAGCGTCTGCCCCGCCAACCTGACGGGCAAAAAACTCAGTCCCCGCAAAATCATGATGGATGTGCGTGACCGCTGCGAAGAAGTGGGTAGAACAATTGATGCCAGCAAATCCGCAATCCCGAAATCCGAAATCCGCAATCAATTTGACGATGGCAAAACGCTCTTCGATTACATCAGCCGGGAGGAAATCCACGCCTGCACCACTTGCAACGCCTGCGTGGAGGCCTGCCCCGTTTTGATAAACCCCTTGGACATCATCCTGCAACTGCGCCGCCACGAAATCCTGATGGAAAGCGCCGGGCCGAGCGATTGGCTCCCGCTGTTCAACAGCCTCGAAAACAGCCAAGCCGCCTGGGCGGTCAGCACGGAAAGGGATGGGTGGAAGAGTTTGGTTTGAAGGGTTTGAATAACCAAGGATAATATAAACGATTCAAAATTAAGAATCTATGTATTATCTCTACGCATCGCCGTGAGGCGGGACGCTTCAAAGGGGCAGCAAATTGGTTTTTTGCCTCAGCAAAAAACCAATTTGCTGCCCCTAAAGGACTCTTCTCGGCGGCGGGTGGCTCCGCCACCCGCCGCCGAGAAGAGTCCTTTAGGGGTGGAACGAAAATAGCGGTACGTAACATTTTGAATGAGAAAAAACTGGAGTAACTCACTGATAATAAAGCAATTACGAACGCCCCCTTTCAAAAACTATATACCATGAATAAGTTGCTCCTTTTCATTTTGACCAATGCTGCGCTCACAGGCCTTTTTGCGCAGCAAGATTTTTATGTGATTGACTCGCTCTATTGCCATGCCCACGACGGTGGCACGGCCACGCCGACAGAACGCCAGTACAACCTCAGCTTTTCGCAGCGGGGTGAGGCACTGGAAAGCCGAAAAGAACAGTACCTGCCTTGGCTTGGCCAGTGGCGCAACCTGTCGCATTTGACCTACGAATACAACAACCACGGCGACCTGTTGAAACAGACCGAGCAGCGCTGGGATACTCTTGCGGCTGTTTGGGTCAACTTCGCCCGCACCCAGAACACGCCCAATGCCAATGGCGATTATACCGATGTTCTGAATGAAACCTGGAATGGCCAGGCTTGGCAAAACGTGGACAGGGTGAAATCGGTTTATGGCGTGAACGGCGTCGTCGAGTCGCTGACGCAGCAGGTTTGGGAGAACGGTGCTTGGCGCAACAACCTCCGTATCCTGTATGCCTCGAATGCCTTGGGCAAGTTCATGCTGACGAAGTTCCAACTTTGGAGCACCACCACGAATTCGTTCTATGACGTGAACCGACAGACCTATTTCTACGACGCTGCGCAACCAACCTTGGAAGTGAAGCAAATCACGGAGGTTTACAACCAGTTCGAGATGCGGTGGGACAGCAGCAGCCAGCAGTTGTTTGACTACGACAGCCAAGGCAACCAGACCGGGCTGACGACCCAGCTTTGGAGTCCGATTGATTCCAGTTGGACGAATTCGAACCGCATATTCCAGAATTTCAATGCGGTAGGCGATGTAACCTTGCGGACGGAGTTTGTCTGGAACGGCACCCAATGGGTCAACTTCTTTCAGGTGAACAACGTCTATGACACAGTGACCAACCTGACGAGGTTCGAGGTGTCTCAATGGGACGTAACGCAGTGGAAATTGCTAACGACCTGCGATTTTTACCCCCGGTTGATTCAAATCATCTTGTCGGCAAACGAGCCGCTTGCACTGCCCTGTAGCTGGCCGAACCCTTATCGGTTGGGAACGCCCGTGCAGTGCCCACATTTTGCCGAAGGCGATGCAAAGCAATTGGCCGTTTATGACTTATCAGGCAAGTTGTTGCATTCGCAAAATATTGAAAAACAAGCAGTTGTGGAGATAAACGAACCGTTGCCCACAGGTATTTACATCGTAAAAATCAGTGGCAGCAAAGGCCAGTTTGCTCCGCAAAAAATCATGATAACGAACTGATGCTGTTAGCCAGCATCCAGTATCCAGCATCCAGCATGTCCAGCATCAAAACAATGGCCGAACTGGCCGCAGAAGGGCGCACCCCGGAGGTGCTTTTTTGGGTAGGTTGCGCAGGCAGCTTCGACGACCGTGCGCAGCGGGTGACGGTGGCCTTCGCCAAACTGTTGCAGCAAGCAGGGGTTGACTTCGCCATACTTGGCCAAGAGGAAGCCTGTACGGGCGACCCCGCCCGCCGGGCTGGCAACGAGTTCCTGTTCCAGATGCTGGCGCAACAGAACGTGGCCGTGCTCAATATGTACGAGGTGAAGCGCATCGTGACGGCTTGCCCGCATTGTTTCAACACCTTGAAAAACGAGTACCCGGCCTTGGGCGGCAATTACGAAGTGATGCACCACACCCAGTTTTTGCAGCTGTTATTGGCCGAAGGCCGACTGAAAATAGAGGGCGGCCAGTTCAAAGGGAAGAAAATCACCTACCACGATTCCTGCTACCTGGGCCGTGCGAATGGTGTTTATGAGGCCCCCCGCTCCGTCCTCCAGTCCCTTGACGCCGACCTCGTGGAGATGAAGCGCTGCCGCACAAACGGCCTATGTTGCGGAGCAGGCGGTGCCCAAATGTGGAAGGAGGACGAACCTGGCAACAAGCGCATCAACCTCGAAAGGACGGAGGAAGCACTGGCCACCGGCGCTGAAATCGTGGCGGTGAATTGCCCCTTCTGCATGACCATGATGAGCGATGGCGTCAAGGCAAAAGAGCAGCAGGAGCGGGTGATGGTGTATGATTTGGCAGAGCTGATTCTTAATAATAGAGGGTGAGAGATGTGAGAGGGTGAGAGCACATGGAACTGCTCTCACCCTCTCACATCTCTCACCTTCTCACTTATCTAAATAGCCGCCCTAAAAACCCCCTTTGAGTACGACCGCCGCATCAGTCCCACCAGGTTTTCATAAGCCGTTCTATCGCTCCAAAAGTCCACGCCCGTCACGTCAATGATGAGGATGGGCACCTCCGTTTCCGATTTAAAATAGTTGAAATAGGCATCTTGCAGGGACTGCAAGTATTCCGGTTTTATGTTCTGCTCGAAGTCACGTCCCCGCTTGTTGATATTGGCAGTAAGGTCGGGTACGGAGCGGTGCAGGTAAACGAGCAGGTCGGGTTTGGGGAAGGTAGCGTTCAGGGTATGGAAAAGCCGTTGGAACAGGCGGTACTCTTCGTCGTTCAGGTTGTTCTTGGCGAAAAGCAGGGTTTTAATAAAGAAGTAATCCGAAACGACCAACTGTGGAAACAACTCCCGTTGCGACAGCGACTCCTGCAATTGCTTGTGCCGCTCGGTCATGAAAAACAACTCCACAGGGAAGGCGTAACGTTCTGGGTTGTTGTAGAACTCAGGCAGGAACGGGTTGTCGGTAAACTGCTCCAGGATGAGTCGGCAATCGAATTCCTCCTCCATCATTTTGCAGAGGGTGGTCTTGCCAGCGCCAATATTGCCCTCGATGGCAATGAAACCATGCGGGAACGGATTCATGTTTTCGGGTTGTCGGTAAAAAGCGGAAATCGGTGCTTCCTTCATAAAAAGGTCGAATTTAATATCAGTTCGTTTCTGCCTCATCCAGCATGACCACATCGAGGTCGTCCTCGCTGGCTTCGTAAAGTTCTTCAATGGTCTTTTTGAAAATGGGGTGCTGCTTGTTCGGGGCGATTTCCAGCATGGGAACGAGGGCGAAATTGCGCTCGTGTATATGCGGGTGTGGTAGTGTCAAGTCCTTGGTTTTCAGCACTTTGGCATCATAGAAAAGAATGTCAATATCTATGGTGCGGGCACTCCATTTGTCCTCTCGTTTGCGTCCGAGCTCTTTTTCGATGGAAAGGATGCCCTGCAAGACTGCATCAGCGGTCAGGTCGGTGGCCACTTCCAAGGCCTGGTTGAGGAAATCGGGTTGGTCGGGCTTGCCCCAGGGCTGCGTTTCGTACAGGCTGCTGGCCTTTATCACCGTGCCGATGCGCTGGCCGATGAGCCGCTTTGCCGAGGCAAGGTTGGCATGGCGGTCGCCGAGGTTGCCGCCGAGGAGGAGATGGGTCTTGTGCTTGGACATGGGGCAAATGTAAAAAGAGTTGGCTTTATCTATTTGAGAGTTTCCGTTTAAGGCTAAAACCCCTGTATTTACTGGCCTTTCCACGCCTTGCGACAAATTTGAAAGCCTTTGCGACGCTTTTGATAACCCTTCCCTTTGCTCCGCCCACACCTTTGCGTCATCATTTTTCATCAAAATTTCTTTCACCAAATCAAAATTTTCAAATCAATGAAAACGTCATTTTTCAGCACCATCCTTTTCATCATCGCCAGCTTCTTTGCCTCAAATGCCGCTGCGCAAAACGACAACCAAGCCAGTTTTGAATCCTATCTAAAAAAGGTTTACACCGCATTTTCCACAGACGGGTTCCAGGCGATGAAACCCTATTACACCGAAAACGCCATAGAAATAGGGCCTGATGGCGGGCTAATCAATGGCCAAAAGGCGATTGGAGAATATTACGGTCAATTAGAAGGGATGATGGACGCAAAACCCCAGTTCACGTTCCAACTGACTTCCTGGAGGCTCATCAAACCCGATGTGGCGCTTATCACTTGGGATTCCCACGACAAGTTTTTCTTGTTCGGCCAAACGATGGAGAGCGACAATACGGGCGCTGCATTGCTCCGCAAAGAGAAAGGCCAGTGGCTCATCGAGTACGACCACTTGACCCCGAAAGTGCCTTTCCCAGACCCAAAAGCCGATGAACTCGCCATTAAAGCTCTTGGCAATGAGGCTTACGCTGCCTTTGCCGCCCATGATGCTGCACGGTTTGCCGCTTGCTATACAGAGGACGTGGACTTGATTAGCCCGCATGGGATGCCAATTAAGGGCCGCAAGGCCGTCGAGCAGGTTCATGCCGAGCTGTTCAAGGTTTTAGCCAATATGCCACCAAGCAAGGTCGAGGTGGCCGACATGGACATCCGTTTCATTACGCAAGACGTGGCCATCTGCAAATGGTCGCACAAGGAATCGGGCGAGATGAACGGCAAGCCCATCGTGCAGGAAACCACTTGTGTGAATGCTTGCCAGCGGGTGAACGGCAAATGGCTGGTGGCTGCCATGAGCCTGACGCCAGTGAAGCCCATGCCGATGCCGGGCAATTAAGCGTAATTTGGGCCTGCCACGTTCCTTTGGTAGGCCCTTACCGCTCCTTTTCTTCTCCATCCTTTTTTAGTTCTCATTTTCAAATTGCTGCATTGAAATAATTGCTGCCCCGAAAGGGGAGTGCAATGATTCTTTAATGGTTTCAAAGCTTGAACTCATCATGAAAAAACTATTTGCAATCGCCTTAATCATCCTTTCACCGTTTTGGTTGGCCCGCCTTTGTGCAGATTGCCCAATGGGCAATATCACCCTTAGTTCCCAAGCTGATATCAACAGTTTCCCGTCCACCTACAGCGGCTGCAACATAATGGAGTACAGCATCATCATCCAAGAGGCCGTACCTGGAGATATTGTGAACCTCAATGGGCTTTCCGGCATAGACGAGATTTATGGCACCTTGGAAATCAGGAACAATCTTGCATTGAACAACCTATCAGGTCTTGGTTCATTGAATTTGATTGGTGGTGGGCTTGTGATTGAGAACAATGATGCCTTAACAAGTTTGGCAGGCTTGGAAGATATCAATGAAGTTGGAGGCCTTTCTATTGCTGACAACCTGGTGCTGACAAATATTTCTGCCTTAACAGGATTATCGTCTCTAAATGAAAGTTTGTTCATTGGATTTAACGACGCACTTACGAACTTATCGGGTTTGGGTGGGATAACCAATGTTCAAACGCACCTTACAATTAGCCACAACCCTGTATTGGCAAATATTGATGCCTTGAACAGTATCACATCCATCGGGGATATATTGGTAATTGAGCACAATCCATTGCTGGGGAGCATCGCTGGCTTAAACTCCTTGAGCAGCGTGGGCGGGGCCATCTTTATCAACAACAATGCAGGGCTTTCTTCCATTTCAGGATTGAATGGAATCAGCGCCATTTCTGGAGACTTATTCATTTACCTGAACACAGATTTGTCCACAATTGCAGGTTTTGGTATCCTGACGAGCATCAGTGGAAACCTCAGCCTGTTGACAAATATCAATTTGAACGACATCTCAGGGTTTAACGCACTCACCACCATTGGTGGGTCGCTCGTTGTCAACCAAACCGATTTAGCGGACCTCTCTGCATTTGCCTTAGTCGGTTCTATTGGTTGGGAACTAATCATAGCCTTCAATGAATCGCTCACCAATATAGACGGGATACAAAACATCAATGAAGCATCTATTGGCTTCCTTGAAATAGCTGGCAATCCTCTTCTTGCCGTTTGTGATGTGCAAAATATATGCGATTATTTAAGCGACTCGGAAAGCTCGGCCTCCATTCAAGGCAATGCACCAGGTTGCGCCGATAGGACCGAAGTGGAAACTGCCTGCGGCTTGGTACTTCCAGTTGAGTTGACCTATTTTAAAGGTGAACAAACGGGGGCCTTCGTAAGCCTCCACTGGCGCACTACCACGGAGCGGGACAACGCCTATTTTGAAGTCGAAAAATCGGACGATGGCTGGCACTGGGTCGGCGTTGGCAGGGTCGAAGGCAGGGGAACGACCAATGAAGCGACAAACTATGATTTATTGGACAATCACCCTTTTCCTGGCATCAACTACTACCGCTTACGCCAAGTGGATATTGATGGAAAGGAGGAATACTTGGAAGTGGTCAGCATAGATTTACGAAATCTCGAAGATTTCGGAAATCTGCGGTTAGCCCCCAACCCCGCTACCACCCACCTTCAACTTAGTAATGTGGAACTCGCCGACTTCGATTATTTACAAGTTAATGACCAACATGGTAGGCAGGTATTGATGACCCATGACTTGGCTTCCAGCTTGGAGATTGGGCATTTGGAACCGGGCATTTACATTTTGCAACTGAAAGGGGCTTCGACTACGCAAACGCTTCGGTTTGTCAAAAATTGAAAGGGTTGGAAAAGTGAAGGTTATGACACTACGTTCCGCAAACAAGCTTTAAAACCAGGCATCACGGCAGAGGCAATTTCATCGTCGAAACTGAATTTCTGCTGTTCAAACTCCCCATCTATCAGTATGTACAGCGTGACCGTTTCCTTTTCGGGGTTGATGAGCCAGTATTCCTTGACGCCAAAAACCTCGTAGGTATGCCGCTTATGGAGCATCTCCTTTCGGCTGTTTCCACCGGAAAGCACCTCCACCACAAGGTCGGGCGCAGCTTCAACTTTCTTTTTACCGATGATGCCAAGCCGCTCTTTAGAGATGAAAAGCACATCAGGCTGGAAAGTATTGAAGCGGTCGAAAAGGGTGTCGAGCGGGGCGATAAAAACCTCGCCGAGGTTATTCGTTTCTGCAAAATCGGCCATTTTTCGAGTAAGCCAAAGTGCAATTCTTTGATGTTTGGGAGTAGGTGATGGCATGTGTATGATTTGTCCGTTGTGAAGTTCGTAATTGCCGCTATCGGGTGGGGTAAGGCGGGCATAGTCCCGGTAGGTGAGGCGCTTGTCCTTTGGCTTAATTTCCTTTGGCTTTGGAACCTTCGGCAATGCTGCTGCGGCTACTGTCATTTTATGATTTTTTTGATTCAATGCTTGATTCACAAAAATAAGGTTTTTGCTCAAAACTGGAGAGTTCAATTCCTATTTGAACCAAAACCATAGCAAATACTGGCTTTCCCACACCTTGCGACAAATTTGAAAGCCTTTGCGACATGCTTGATAACCCCACGGTTCATCCCAAATGCACCTTTGCATCGTACTTAATTTTTTCCTCAAAAGGCTTTTTTCTTTCACCATCTAAAAACAATTTACAATGAAAAAATTCTTGAAATGGACGGGCATCGTCCTCCTCTCCTTGGTAGTTCTCATCGCTTGCTCGGCCTGGTTTCTTTCGAGCAAGTTCAACAGCAAATTTGAAAAGGTTTACAGCTTGACGCCAGCGGCCGTCGCCATTCCAACCGACTCGGCTTCTATCGCAAGGGGTAAGGTGCTGTCGGTCGGCTGCGCAGGCTGCCACGATGCCGACCTCGGCGGCAAGGTCTTTTTCGACGACCCAAACATCGGCGTTTTGCCCTCCTCCAACCTTACCCGTGCAGCGGGCAGCGAGACCGAGGGCTATACCGACGAGGACTTTGTGCGGGCCATGCGACACGGGCTGAACAAAAAGGGCAACCCGCTCATGGTCATGCCCAGCGAGTCCATCGGCGAACTGAGCGACCAGGATTTGGGATGCCTCATCGCCTATATGAAGTCGCTCCCGCCGATTGACCGCAAGTTTGACAAACGGCATTTCACTTTCATGTCGCAGGTGATGGCTGGGGCGGGTTTGTTCGGCAATCTCTTCCCTTATGACATCATTGACCATGACAAGCGGAAAAACATGACTGCACCTGCGATTTCCAACGCTCCCGAATATGGCGAATACATCGTGCGCTCGCACGGCTGCAAGGGCTGCCACGGCAATGATTTTGGCGGCGGAAAATCGCCCGACCCGGTCTCTCCACCCGTGCCGAACATCAGCAAGAGCGGCAATACGGGCAAATGGACGAAGGAGGAGTTTATCGGTTTTTTCAAAACTGGCAAAACGCCGGACGGAAGACTGCCCAATCCCCAGTTCATGCCTTGGGAAGGGCTGGGTGCGCTGTCCGACGTTGAAATTGAAAGCGTTTACAATTATATCCATTCATTGCCTGCAGCTGATGTTGCAGCAAAATGAACAATGAATTCAAACCAACTTTTTTCACCATCTAAAATTCAAATCATGGAAAAGAAAATCATTTTTGGAACCCTTGGCGGCGCTGTCGCTGGAATGGTCGTCGCAACAGTAATTTTCATGGGCATCCTCGGCAGCAAAGCCGAACAGTGGATGACAGACAATGCCGCCTGTCTCAACGAAATGAACCCCGTTTGGTGGGTAGTGAGCAGTTTGGTCATTTCGTTGTTCACGGCCATTTTGCTCCACAGGTTTGGCGTCAACACTTTCAAGGGAGGCGCTGTGGCAGGGGCATGGATTACCTTCTTCATTGTACTTTGGTATGATGTCGTGACTGCTTCCACTTTCAAGGCATTCACCTGGGACTGGGTTCCTTTCGATATCATCGGAAATGTGATAACAGGTGCAGTCGCAAGTGGCGTGATCGGCTGGATTTATGGCAAAATGAAGTGATTTCATTTTCCTTTGAAACGGCATCTCGGCACTGTTGCTTGGATGCCGTTTTTGTTTTTTAACTTGTGGGCAATTTTTGAGAAAACAATTTGCCCATGCTTCCGTCCCGCTTCACACTTCTGTTGCTCGGATTTGCCCTTTTGCAGTTTGCGCAAACAAATTTGGTTGCACAACCCGCCTTTACGCTGCCTTTTTGGGAGGAATACCGGAACGCCACCGATTTCCCTAAAAAGAAAGAAGCATTCCGAAAGCTCGAAAAAATCTATGGCCGCTACCATTTGGATTCAGCCTTGGTGCTATGCGAGGATTTTCGCAAATATGCCCTGGCGCATGGCCCTGATTATGTACCCTTTGTTGATATTCGAATTGCCGCCGCACATACCCGCAAGCTTGATTTTGAAAAAGCTGGCAGCATCCTGATTCCCATTCTTGAAAAAGCAGAAAAGGAAGGCAACGACTCCCTGTTGGCTGGCACCTTGCTCAATTTGTCCAACCTCAACAAAGCACAGAAAAACAAGCCATTGGCCATGCAAAGGGCCGTGCAAGCAGCCAAACTGAACGAGAAACTGAAAAATTGGACCGATTTGGCCGCCGACTACAATGCGATTGCGGCACTTTACGGCCAAAGCGATACTTCATTGCTCTATTACGACAAGGCGTTGAACCTGGCCAATACCCACAATTTAAAAGAAGCGAAAAGCGTGGTGCTCAGCAATATGGGGGTACATTACCACTTGGCGGGCGAATTGGAGAAGGCGATTGATTTTTACCAACAGGCGGTGAAGGAAATCGCTGGCCAAGACGAGTACAAGTTTACCGCTTGCTTTCAGGTTTTAAACATTGGTCATGCCTATAAAAAGCTGGAAAAATGGGATGATGCCATAGCTTGGTTTAATAAGGCAATGCCTATCTGTGAATCCTGCAACGCCTTGGAAGGGATGGGCAGCATCTGGATGGGTTTGTCGCAAGTTTATGCAGGCAAAAATGAGTATAAGCAAGCTTACGAGGCACAGGGAAAATGGTTGGAAGTGGAGTCGAAACTAAAAGAGCAGCAATACAGCCGGGACAACCAGGAATTGGAAGCGAAATATGAGACGGCAAAAAAAGAAACCCAACTTGCTGAAGAGCGGCAGAAGCGGAATATCTTGATGATTGGCGCAATCGTCGTCGTTTTGGCACTTGGCATCCTCTTTCAATATTTGCGAAACAAACAGCGAATCCGCCAAAAAGAAACCGAACTCGCCGCCCAACTCGAACACGCCGAAGCCGAAAAACTGCGGGAAATGGACACCCTAAAATCCACTTTCTTCGCCAATATCAGCCACGAATTTCGCACCCCGCTCACGCTCATCGTCAGCCCGTTGGAGCAGATGATTGGCGGCAGTTTCAAAGGCGATTTCCAAAAATACTACCGCATCATGCACCGCAACGGCAAGCGGCTGCTCGACCTCGTGAACCAGCTCCTCGACCTCAGCCGATTGGAAAGTGGCAAGCTGAAATTGCAGGTTGCCGAAGGCGATTTGCCAGGTTTTGTAAAAGCGGTGGCTTATTCCTTTGAGAGTTTGGCCATGCGAAAACAGATTGATTATCAAGTGATTGTAGAGGATACGCCTTCAACTTGCTATTTCGATAAGGACAAAGTGGAGAAGATATTGAACAACCTGATTTCCAATGCCTTCAAGTTTACCAATGACGGAAAGCAGATTGTGGTTTCATCGTCCATAGCCGAAGGCATGGCCCAATTCAAGGTAATGGACCAAGGTATGGGCATCCCGGCTGACCAATTGCCGCATATTTTTGAGCGCTTCGCAAAAACCGTGACTTCGGAATTGCAGCCCGGCAGCGGTATCGGCCTGGCCTTGACGAAGGAATTGGTTGAACTGCACAAAGGCAAAATCGAGGTGGAAAGCAAGGAGGGCGAGGGAACGACTTTCACCGTCACGTTGCCCATCGGCAAAGGTGCTTTTTCAATGGATGAAATTTCTGAAAGCGCCTTGCAATCAAATCCAGTTATTGAGCCATCAACTATTGCAGAAAACACGCAGGCCAAAACTGACTCAACAATCCCACCTGACTTCCAATCCGCAATCCGCAATCCGCAATCCGCAATCGAAAAATCCGCAATCATCCTCGTCGTTGAAGACAACCCCGACGTCCGTTCCTACATCGTTGACCAGTTCAGGGAGCAGTACCAAATCATCGAAGCAGAGAACGGTAGGCTGGGCCTCGAACGGGCACTGGAAACCACTCCCGACCTCGTTATCAGCGACATCATGATGCCGGAAATGGACGGCACCGAGTTTTGTAAACTGCTGAAAACCAACGAGAAAACCAGCCATATCCCCGTGGTGATGCTCACTGCCCTCGCCGAACAGGGCGACCGCCTCAAAGGCCTGGAACTTGGTGCCGACGATTATCTCGTGAAGCCTTTCGATGCCAAGGAGCTGACCGTGCGGGTGGCCAACTTGATAGCCGGGCGGCAAAAATTGCAGGAACATTACCGACGCTCGCTGAACAGCTTCGCCCCCATCGCAGAGGTGAAAGCAGAGAGCGTGGACGCCGTTTTCTTGAAAAAAGTCCGAGAGGCCGTGGAGACAAATTTGGAGGACGAAAATTTCAGCGTGGTGGAACTCAGCGGCCAAGTGGGTATGAGCCGTAGCCAATTGCACCGCAAATTGTCGGCGCTCACGGGCTTCTCACCCAACGAAGTTATCCGAAATATGCGCCTCGAACGGGCCAAGCAATTGCTGGAAAAACGGGTGGGCAATGCCTCTGAAGTGGCCTATATGACGGGCTTCAACTCGCCCGCCTATTTTGCGAAGTGCTTCAAGGATTATTTTGGGATGACGCCAACGGAGGTCTAAGCATTATTTCTCGCCTCTTCCTTCGGTTTCGTATCCTTCTGCAAATCCCGCCACCTGTACCTTTCCGACCATTGGTGCGCCTCGCCCAATGCCGCTGCCGCAATCATTTCGCCCAGCACAGGCCCCATTTTCATGGCATGGCCGCTGCCGCCAGCCCCAACGGTCAGGTTGCTGAGTCGGGGGTGGCGGTCAATCCAGAAATGGCCGTCCAACGTGTCGCAATAAAGGCAGCGGCGGGTGTGCACGATGGGGTCATCGGCAAGGGTAGGGATGGACTCCCGCAGGAAAGCCCGCAGGTGGGCCACATCCGATTCGTAAACCGCCCGCTCATCGTGCTCAGGATGGAGCACGAGGCCGGGGCCGTGGTTGGCGATTTTTACCACGCCCGCCACGGGGTGCAGCGGGAAGCCATACCAGCCTGTATTGGAAATGTCCGCCCCGAAGACCGGGAAGCGGTCGGGCGAGAAAAGCGCTGGTTGGCTGGGCTTCAGGTGGAAAACAGGATGACCAGTGGCCTTCATAAATGGCTGTAAATCAGGCACCAAGAGCTGCGTGAAATGCCCCGCACAAACGATGACATGCCCCGCTTCAAACCACCCCCCTTCCCATGTATGCACCCCCCTGATTTGTCCGTTTTTTTCTTCGAAAATATGCGCAGTCTGCCCCTCGTGGATGTCCACGCCCAATTGCGAAGCATACCTCGCCAAACTGGTGACGACCTTTGACGACTCCACAAAACCCGCCCTCGAATGGAAGAAACCGTCCGTGTAAACTTCGGGATTGAAGGCTGGAAACCGGTGCTTAATCGCCTGATGGTCAAGCCGCTCCGGTCGGTGGCCTTTGCGAAGCAAGTTGTCGAGACTGGCCTGTTCAAAGCTGTTTGAGCCTGCCTGCATCGGTTTTTTCGTCAGGAGCAGAAAGCCTACTTCGTGGTAGAGTGTGTCGTTGAACTGCTCGTTCCAAGCCTTCCAGCCGCTGATGCAATGGTCGGCCATGTCCATGTACTCGGTATCGGAGCCGTACTCCATCCGCACGATTTTGCTGATATCAGTGCTGGCGGCGAGTGGGTGGGGGAGGGTGTCGGGGTTCAGTAGGCCGACCTCGAATCCCTTTTTACGAAGCTCGATGGCCGTGGCGAGGCCCATGACGCCGCCGCCGATGAGGAGGAAGTCGTAGTTTTTCATTTGGCAAAAATAGGCATTGGTTTATCCAAACTGCCTCATGGTAAGTACTTCGTTGAAATTAGTTGATACTTAGAAATTAGGAAATTGGAGGACATTGGTTTGGTTATCAATAAATTGCATCAATTTCTCAATTTCAATTAATTTCCAATTTCTACTAATAATTTTTGAGCTTGGTTGGTGATATTGGATTTAGTTTTTAAAATCTTGATTATCAATCTTTAGCAGTCTTTTCAACCTTTGTCAAATTTGCACCCAACTTGGCAGTTCTTAGTATGATTTGTAGCTTGCATCCCAATAATTGACCATTAAAAACGCTACTGATGAAAACCTCCATTACAATTGTCTTTGCTTTCCTTGGCTACCATCTTTCCTTTGCTCAATGGGAACCTATAAATGGACCTTATGGTGGGGACGTTTTCGATTTAAAGCAAAACAATGCCTACGTGTTTGCAGCGACCGATAATGGCCTTTACCGCTCCAATGACGGTGGCAACAACTGGTCAAAATTGATAGTGACTCCCAATGGAATCCCCACGAAGAATTTGGGAATAAATGGCGATACACTGGTGGTGGTTGGGTATGAGAAATGGGGCTATTACGAGCCACGGCTTTTCAAAAGCAATGACAATGGCGATAATTGGTATTCGCTCAACTTTCCTGACACATTGGAGTTTGTGGATGTTGCAGTGACCGATTTTGCGATTTACGCCAAAGATTCCTACACCGTGCTTTTTTCCACGGACGATGGGCAGAGTTGGCAGAACAGCGCCGTGAATGCTGACTTGACTTATTCAGGTGGCATAACAAGTTTTAACCAGCAAGTATATATAGGAGGTCAAGGTAAAATTTACCATTCAGCCCCAAATGCAGATATTTGGACAGCACTGGGAAATCCTGGTACGGCAATTGGCACGTCGGTCATCGAGGTTTTAGGAGATGTGATTTTTGCAAGGGATTTTTCCGCAGCCCCTTTCGTTTCCGTGGATGGCGGGCAGTCGTGGCAGCAATCACAAACCCAGCAGGGCTGGTCGAATGGTTGGCCCAGCTTTGTAAAAATTGGCGAAACATATTATTTGAATGAAATCTCCCATGTTAGAAAATCAGCGGACGTGGGCAATACTTGGACCAATGTTCCAATTAATGATAGAATTTCGTTTAACAATATGATAGGATATGAGGGAGGATTAATGGCGGGTGCATTTGACCAGGGAATACTTCGTTCAACTGATTTTGGACAGTCTTTTCATCCCTTCAACAAGGGCTTGGATGCGGCCAAGGCAAGTAATTTGGCCATCAGCAACGGCAAATTGTTCGCGGGTTGCGACTATGTTGGACTATATAAATATGATATCGGAACTAAAGAATGGGACACTACCATATACACACCCGTTCGATTTTCCCTATATGATGTTGCCGCCGTAAAGGACAAGTTATTTGCCTCAATAGATAATGGAGAAATAGTACGATCGGATGATGAGGGCATGACTTGGGAAAACGTAACGCCAGAAAGCCCTTTTGCTGGTACGGGTTTCGAAAGATTAACCGTGGATGGCGATACCCTTTATGCCGTTGGAGACTGGGCTTTGGGAGCGACAGGGCCCCTCCATAAATCCACCGATTTGGGAGAAAACTGGGCGCAATTTGAAATTCAGGTTGGTGGAGTAAATTATGAGCCGATGTTTTTTGCCAGAAACGACGAATACCTGTTTACCGCAGATTTACGCAACGTGTTCCGCTCAAGTGATGGCGGCCAAAATTGGGAAATCATCAACCAAAGCATGGGGCTTGTGGGCCAGTTTTCTGTCCTGATAGATGAGTTAATCGTCGCCAATAACCGTTTGTTCGCCATTTTGGCAGACGGTGCCTACAACCGTCTTTATGTTTCCCCAAATAGCGAAGACCAATGGGAGTTGGCAGACGGTGGCATCAGTTTGCTCAACTTCTTTGGTGGCATTGATAAAATGATTAGCGTTGGTGGGGTTTTGGTTGCGACGACCCTCGGATATGCCGATGGGATATTTGTTTCGATGGACAATGCGACTTCTTGGCAGCCTTTTAATGAGGGCCTGTTTGGGCTGGCTTGCAAAGAAATCGTCACAGACGGAACCTATCTCTACGCCGGCATGGATGGGCAGGGCGTCTGGAGACGGAGCCTTTCCGATTTGAATTTGCAGGCAGTGATAGACAAACGCCCCCAACGGAACGGGCAAGTGACTATTTCACCCAATCCCAATGCAGGGAGTTTTACGCTGGTTTTTAAGGGGGACCAATCGGAAAATGTGCAACTTGAGGTGTACGACCTGCATGGGAGAAGCATTCTGAAATCAACTGCACTGGCCAACCAACCCAAGCGAATCGAACTGCCCAACAGTGAATCAGGATTTTACCTGCTGAAAGGGCAATCCGATAAGCGATGCTTTTCGGGCCGGATTTTGTTGTCGAAGCTTTGATACACTGCTACAGCCTCAATAATATGGAATGCTGGCGGCGAATTATAGTCGCTGTCTGAACTTGAAAATACTAATGTCCGATTTGACCCACAGCCTGCCAAGTAAAGCCTTTGGTGGCTCGTGGCGGAATTGTAAGTTTTTTTCATACTAAACGATTTGATAAAGCCTGAGTAATTTTAGTGGCTTTTAACCTAAAAAGCTGCTTGGGGTATTTTCCAAGCAGCTTTTTTTTGTCAATATTTTGAAAAATAAACCAATCGGTCTATTTTTGTCCCATCTTTGCGCAGTATATGACAAAATCAGAAAAAACAAGGCTGTTCATCATCGAGAAGGCGGCGGCGCTTTTCAACCAGAAGGGCTATAATGGCACCTCAATGCAAGACATCATGGATGTCACTGGGTTGTCGAAAGGCGGCATTTACGGCAATTTCAAGCGGGACGATTTGGACAAGAACGGCGTAAAGGATGAAATCGCCATCGCCGCTTTTGAACATGCGGTGAACAAGGTTTACGACGCCATCCGGGAGCGGACGGCTGTGATAGAGCACACGCAGGACAAGCTAAAAGCCGTGGTCTATTTTTATCGGGAACGGGTGCTGAACCCGCCCGTGGAAGGTGGTTGCCCCATTCAAAACACGGCCATCGAGTCGGATGACATGCTGCCCGTGCTTCGTGAACGGGTACAATCGGCCCTGGCAGAATGGGAGCGCCGCATCATGCGTACCCTTGAAAAAGGCATGGAAAAAGGAGAAGTGAAGCCTGATGTTGACAAACAAGAATTTGCGACGCAGTTCATTGGAACTTTAGAGGGTGGCATCATGATGGCCCGTATTCAAAACAGCGTCCGACCCTTCGAGGTGATGTCCAAGCAGCTTTTGGCCATGATAGAGAACCTTCACCCCGCAAAATAGACCAATTGGTTTAATCCCCAATACCAAATCCCCAATTCCCAATTTCTAATCCCCAATACCAAATACCTAATTCCCAATTTCAACTTCATCACCATGCTAATGACCAAATCCCGCTACGAAATCCCCAACTTTCAGTTGGCTACGCTACCGCAAAAGCAAAAAAGCGAGTATCCGTTTTACCTGACATTCGTTCAGTGGGGCTTTGCCACACTGGGCCGCATTTTCCCGAAAACAGCCGCAAGGATTGCCTTCGATATTTTCACCACGCCAAGGACACGGGCCGTCCACAAACGCACGGACAGCATCATAGAAGCCGCCCGACTGTTCGAGGTGCTGTACGGTAAAATCATTTTGAAGGGTTACGAATGGGGCGCAGGCGAGCGCACGGTGCTGTTGGTGCATGGCTGGGAGAGCAGGGGCACGGCCTTGCGCAGCTTTGTGCCGGGGCTGCTTGCGGCGGGCTACCGGGTCGTAGCATTCGATGGGCCAGCACATGGAAATTCGGGAGGCAAGCAGACGAACCTGCCGCATTTCGCAGGGGCGGTGCGGGCGGTTTTGAACCAAATCGGGCCGGTTCACGGCATCATCACGCACTCGTTTGGCGGCTCGACCACTTCTTTTGCGCTTGCGCAACTTGACAATTCCATTTCAATTGAAAAGCTTGTTTTGATAGCCGTTCCGGCCAATACCCGAAAGGTGGTCGCCAATTTTGCGAAGCTGGTAAACCTGCCAAAAACTGCCTATGAGGCAGTAAAAGCCATGATTCACCAACGGCTGAACGGCCTGCATTTCCATGAAACCGATTTGGAAGTATCGCTGGAAAAAGTGAAAGTAAACGACGTGCTCGTGGTTCACGACAAGTTCGACCCCTCGGTGCCGTTCGAGTCTGCGGAGGGCATTTTCGAAAAATACGACCACGCAAGTTTGTTGGTGACGCAAGGCCACGGTCATTTCTTGCTGATGAAGCACCCCGAAGTGGTCAGGAGGGTCATAAATTTTATGGAAGGAAGCGAGGTCTAAATTTCTTCGTAAAATTGCGCCCAAAATCACTGTTTATGGACTTGACCTTACCCAATTTTGCGAGTTTCGATACCTGGATGAGCCTGCTCACGCTCACGTTCCTTGAAATCGTGCTCGGTATTGACAACATCATTTTCATCTCCATCGCCGCCAACAAACTGCCCCGTGACCAACAGAAAAGGGCCGCCAATATTGGACTTTTGCTGGCGATGGTGCTCCGTATCATCCTGCTTTTCGGCATATCGGTGCTGGTAGCCATGAGTCAGCCTTGGATTCAGTTCGACAATGCCGTTCTACATGGCGGGCTTAGCGGCCAGAGCATCATTTTGATACTCGGTGGCCTTTTCCTATTGTATAAAAGTACCTCCGAAATCCACCATAAACTGGAGGGCGAACCTGCCCATAAGGACGACCCCAAAAAGAAGGGCATGGCCTCCATGCAGAGCGTCATCATACAAATCACGGTCATCAACATCGTGTTCTCGTTCGACTCCATTTTGACGGCTGTTGGCATGACCAACGGGGTGCATGGGGCGCTCATCATCATGATAATCGCCGTCATCCTTTCCGTGCTCATCATGATGCTGTTTGCCGTGCCGGTTGGCCGCTTCGTTGACCAACACCCAACCATACAGATGCTTGGTTTGGCGTTCTTGATTATGATTGGCTTCATGCTCATCGTGGAAGGGGCGCACCTTGGCCATTTGTCGGTGTTGGGCGCAGAGGTGGGAACCGTGCCGAAGGGCTACCTGTATTTCGCCATTGCGTTCTCCCTGTTTGTAGAGGCGCTCAACATGCGCATGCGCAAACGCAACAAGCCCGTCCAACTTCACGGCCCCGGCGAACAGGCCAAAAAGGACGGCATTATGGACGCGGGAGACAAGATGTTCGAGGGGGAAATCATGTGATCCTTTTTAAAACTCATCAAAAAATTAAGAGGCAATGTCATTCAAATATGGCATTGCCTCTTTTGCTTTGCGACATGAAAAAACAGCTTATCCTTCTCGCTGCCGTTACGGCATTTTTTGCCTCCTGCAAAACTGAAAACAAGTCCACTGCCTACCAGACCGTCGAAGGCAAAACGATGGGCACCTACTACAAAGTGACCTACCGGGACAGCCTGCACCGGGACTTCTTCAAGGCCATCGACTCCATGCTCGTGCAGATCAACCACGAGATTTCGACCTACGAGCCGAACTCGACCATCTCACAGTTCAACAAGGTTGCCAGTAGCTACAACCTTGGCATGGACTTCAAGGCTTATTCGCTTTGCGTGGCAAATCCTGCCCAATGCGGCATGGTAAAAAACTACCATTTTTTCAAAAATCTGATGGCTGCGAGCGTGGCCAACCAACAGACCCGCAAGGCTTTCGAGCCGACCATCATGCCGCTGGTGAACTACTGGGGCTTTGGCTATACGCCCCACAAGGCCGTGGACAAGGTGGATAGCCTAAAAATTGATTCTTTGATGCAATTCGTTGGTTTTGAGAAAGTTACGCAGGCGGACAGCGGCGGTTTTGTCGTTTTGAAAAAATCATTGCCCGGCGTTCAACTCGATTTTGGCGGTACGGGCCAAGGCTACGCCATTGACGCAGTCGCCGTTTTCCTCGAATTGCACGGCATCAAAGACTACCTCGTGGACATCGGTGGAGAGAGCCGTGCCCGTGGCAAAAACCCCAAGGGCGACTGGTGGACCATCGGTATCAATACCCCAAAATCCGAGGCAGAACTCACCGATTTCACAAGGGTCATCCAACTCAAAAACATGTCCGTTTCCACCAGTGGCAACTACCGCAACTTCCATGAGGTGAACGGCGGCAAGTACAGCCATATCATTGACCCTCGGACGGGCTACCCCAAGCAGAGCAACCTGCTCAGCGTTTCCGTTTTCGCTGAAAACTGCCTCGAACCCGATGCACTTGCCACTGGCTTCATGGTGCTGGGCCTCGATGAAGCTTTCGAGCTTGCCTCACAAATGAAAGGCATCGAAGCCATGTTCATTTACAGCGATGAAAAAGGGAATTTGCAGGTGAAACAGACGGCTGGTGTGGCGGGGATGCTGGTGGAGTGATGAAAAATGGATTTGTACTTCCAAAAATTGAGGCTTTTTAACAGTAATTGCGAATCTCGATGGGAACTGAAATTTCTTAAGGTGCAAATACAATTCTCGACGAGAAAAAGTAAATCTCGACGGGAAATGAAATTTCTCGACGAGAAAAAGCAAATCTCGACGGGAAATGAAATTTCTCGACGAGAAAAAGCAAATCTCGACGGGAAATAAAATTTCTCGACGAGAAAAAGCAAATCTCAATGAGAAATGAGAATTCAATGGATAAAATTGTAACCCACTACTAAGTGTTTCACCACACCACAAACAATACCCCGAACAACCCTTTCTTCACAAGGATTTCAACGGTATCGCCTTTTTGCGCATCAGGAAAAACTGGCTCCTCACTTTCCAGCCGCACCATTTCACCGTCTTTTACCACAAAAACATAGTAGCCGGATGGGGCAGGGCGTTCGCCTTTGATTTGTCCAAAGCGGCTTTGGACATAGGCTTTTTCTTCCCAAAATTCAACCTTAGTGGGCCGTGGCGGCCCTGCAAAAAGACGGTTCGTCAAGCTGGCAAATAATGGCATTAAAAGCGTCGGGATAATTAAGCAGGTGACCCATAATTGAATTTTATCCACCAATTCCTTGGCCTTTTTTTGATAAAATAAACCGAGCAATATGCCAATTATTAAACCTGCTATCAAAGCGCCTATGACTAAGTTTCTTGCTTCAATATAGTTTTGAAACCATTGAAATTCAAGCACATACAAGACGACGACGCCAAGTAATGCTAACACGGAAAAAATAATAAAGAGTTTAGTTTTATTTTCCATAATCGCCAATTGAATGCAGTGTAATTTTAGTTTTTTTAACAGGGGTTTGGGGCGTTCCGCCCCCTGACCCCGCTAAAAGTGATGTCAAAAAACATAAATTTCACTACAGTACATTAGAGCTGCCTTAAATAACTCAGCTTAAATATCGCATGGTCTTCCAATTGCCGCACATTTAATTCATCCCTAAATTCTTTTTTATTGAAAACGATATAGAGGAATGACAATGGCTGATACTCCCAAGCCAATCGGATATTATAGTTTTTCGAGTCGTTCTCGCTGTTTTGCTGGTAAAAAGCAATCAACTGCAACCGTGGGTTCAAGGCCAATCGGGCTTCAAGGCTATAAAGTTCAACCGTCCTGTCCACCTTGTCAATGCCAGCGTCCTTGAACTTGTTGCGGTTCAACCGGCCCAGCAATGAGAAGTGGGGTGATGGGGCAAATTGAAGGTTGATGTCTGCGGCGGTCAGTTTGCCGTTGAAATAGGTGCCCCAATCGGCTTGCCCGAAGGCATAAACGATTTTCGAGGGGTCAGTGCTGAACCAGACCTGCTGCTGGAAGTAGTTGTATTTGCCCGTTTCAAATTGAATCCCAAGTGGCACGAACGGCTCGGTGAGGTTTTGATAAGCGGGGTTGATGGAGTAGCCGAGGTAACCGCCTTTTTGGAAATTGAGCCAAAGCGGGAAGAACCACATTTGCCGCTCAATCAGCTTGCCCGTGCTGGCCTGCCAATAAAACTCCGGCAGAAAGCCCGGCTCAAATGCCCGCAGCACCTTGCGGAACGGCAGCAGGTCGCCCCGGTAGTACCAGTTCATGCCGGGCGTGGTGCCAATGATGTCCTTCCTCGACACAAATCCCATCTCTGGGTTGAAGTCCTTCGTGACGACGGACTGCGTCCACCATATCTTGTAATTGTTCGTAGAGTTGAAATATTGGGCAATGCCCGCAAAGCCCTGTTTGTCGGATTGGCCGCCCGTGCTGTGCATCACGAACGTGTTGATGGACTGTGCTTCGTTGAGTCGGAAAAAACCATCGAGCGTGCTGACGAGGTTCGTGCCGTCGGGCCTGTTTTTGGCCGTTATCATGCCGCCGATGCGGTTTTGGTTCCCAAAATTCTTCGAGTACCTGCCCACAAAGAAATTGGTGGCGGGGCTGTCGCCGACCTCCCGTTGCCGCATGGCGATGGCCCCGAAATTCTGTTTGTTGGAGCGGTAAACGACCCGCCCCCCTGCATCAATCGGGATGGGCCGCCCAGCGTCGTCGAGGCCGATGCTGCGGCTGAAAAACGGCTGCATGGCCATGCCGCCGCCGGAGCCGTCGCCCGCCCGCTGCACGTTGAAGCCGAAGAGCGAGGCATTTTCAAGGAAAAACTGCCGCCGCTCCGGGAAGAAGACCGAGAAGCGGGTCACGTTGTTCACCTGCCTGTCCACGTCGGCCTGTGCGAAGTCGGTATTCACCGTCAGATCGAGCACGGTGTTCGTGTTGATGGCCCATTTCACGTCGCCGCCGGGCTTGAAGTTCGTTTCATCAGAAGTTTCATCAATGCTGGGCGTCCGGTATTTATCGTAAGAAACGAGCAGGTAGGGCTGTAGGCGGATGTTCGGCTTTGGCGGAGGCGGTTGCAGGTTGGTCAGTAGCCCTGCGTAGTCCATTCGGGTAGCGCCGAATGCCCTTGGGAAGGGGTTGAATGCAGTGATTTCATTGGTAGAACGGCGGTTTCGATAAAGGTTGAAGCCCCATGTTTGCAGTGAATCTACCGATTTTGGGTAGCGCAGCGTCTGCCACGGAATGGCGATTTCGGCGACCCAGCCGGAATCGGTGCGGGAGGTGCGCACCCGCCAGAGGCCATCCCAATCCACGTCGTAAAACGTGTCGTCGAAAGCCAGCAGGTCACGTTGCACGCCAAAGGGGTTGGTGGCAAAAACCATCGCATTGCGCTCGTCCTTGAACCCGTCGAAACAGAGGTTGATTAGGTCGTGCTGGCGGTGGTCGAAGTCCCGTTTGAAGTCCACAGCCCGCAGCGCTTTTTTGCCGAGGCTGTCCTTGGAAAACACGCCGAAATAGAGGAACTGCCGATTGTACAGCACCTTGATTTCCGTTTCGTTGGTCGCTTTTTCGCCCTGCAATGGCTCTACTTGGGTGAAGCCCGTGACGGGTTTTGCCTGTTGCAAAGCCGCCTCGTCCATGCGGCCTTCCACCTTCAGGTTCCCTTCAATTTTGACGCCTTCGATGGTTCGTTTCACAGGGTTTGGCGGGAAAATGGTGGCGTCTTGCGCCAAGAGGAAGGTGGGAAGGAAGGCCATTGCCCAAATGCTGGCCCAGTGTGCGAAGTTGGTCATGCGTTGAGTTTTGATGCAGCGGCAAAGCAAAGGAAAAGCGGTGGAAAAATAAGCTATCGTTTTTTAAAATGCGTAGGTTTGTCACGTTCGCCAATATTGCTTTGCCAACTAAATCATTGCAACACATGGACGCCACTGAAAACAAACCAACCCACACCTGGTCCTTCCCTCAGAAGCTCGCCTTCCGCTTTTTTTTCATTTACCTGGCCTTGTACATGGCCCCGTGGCTTTGGCTCGACCAATTGGAGATGGTTTCTTTTGGCGAGCCATTCCAAATGGCCACCGATTGGGCCGTCAATTTCGGAAACAAGCACCTGTTCCACATCAAGGACGAACTTGTGCCCTTCAACGGCAGCGGCGATACCTCCTATGGCTGGGCACAGCTCTGTCTTTATCTGTTGTTGGCCTCAGTTGGCAGCTTGCTGTGGAGCCTCCTCGACCCCCGAAGGGCCAGTTATGACCAGCTTTTTTATTGGCTGCGAACCTTCGTGCGCTTTTATTTGAGCATATACCTTTTTGCCTATGGCATCATCAAGCTGTTTGCGATGCAAATGGGCTTTCCAAACACAAGCATGCTGCTCACCCCACTTGGCGATTTATTGCCCATGCGCCTCTCGTGGCAGTTCATCGGTTATTCCACGCCGTACCAGGTTTTTTCGGGGGCGATGGAGGTGCTGGCAGCCCTGTTGCTCCTGCACCGGAACACCGTGACGCTGGGCCTGTTGGTCGCCACTGGCGTCTTCACCAATGTGGTGATGCTGAACCTTTGCTACGATGTGCCCGTCAAGCTGTTTTCGTCGCACTTACTGTTTTGCAGTTTGTTTTTGTTGGCAATAGACGGTAGGCGGCTCATTTCATTTTTCTTCAAAAACGAGGCGACGCAAGGCACCAGCCTGTACCAGTTTGATTTTCCTAAAAAATGGATGCGAATCGCCCGGATTGTCGTTAAGACCGGGTTCATCCTGTACACCTTCGGTTGGACTACCTACGACAGCTACACCTATTGGATTTCGGATAAAAACCAGCCAGACCCCAAGCCGCTCTCTGGCCTCTACGATGTGCAACTGCTCACCGTCAATCGGGACACCGTGCCAATCCTTGCTACCGATACCGTTCATTGGCGGGACATCGTTTTCGAAAAAGGCGATTTCGGCACTGTTGGCACCACCGATACGCTATTCCGGCAGCGCTATCGCAGGGGCTTTTTTGCCTTTGAAACGGATTCCGCAGCGCAGACCATCACGCTCAAGAAAATGGCAATGGACAACCTTCCCATCTGTACGCTGCACTATGAGCTTGAAGCACCCGACAGGGTGAAATTGCGAACCGTTTTCCGAGGAGATTCGCTGTATATGGAATGCGTGAAAAGCAGGCGCCATTTCCAGTTGGCGGAAAGACAGTTTCATTGGTTGAGCGAGGCGAATAGGTAGGGGAGTCCTTTACTCCCCCCAAAGCGCTCCCACCCCCGATTCCCAGGCCCGTTTATTAAACGCAGGAATCTCGTTTTCCAGCAATGCATTACCCCTTGCTTCCAGCCCTTCCCATTGGGCGTCAAGTTCCCGTTTCCGGTCACGGGAAGGTTGGTTCACCCTCGGAATGTCGCTTTCCGTTTGGTTGATTAAAAACAGGTATTCGGCTGTGAAGCGGTTCGGGAAGTTCTCCACATCATCGTAGGCTTTCGATTTGCGCTGCACCATCTCCTCGTCCCAGGCTTTCAGGCGGGCGGCTAATGCCTTTCCCTCGGCCTGCAACGGCTTGTATTTGTCCTCGGCGGGCAGTTTTTCGAGCAGGCTTTCCAATTGCAAGCGCTTGGCATTCAACGAGTTGATGAGCTTGTGCATTTGCGTCAGCTTTCCTTCCATTTCGCCCATGAAGGTATGGTAGTCGGCGTAGGTGGCTGCATCGGTAGGGTAGAGGGGATTGGGCAGGATTTCGACCTCGGTGGTGGCAGCGTTTGTGCCCATTTTCATGGAAAGGATGTACCTGCCGGGCGATGCTTTGTGCCCCCGGAAGCTCGCCTCCAGATAAACGCCTGGAATGCCCGGCAAGGTGGCGCTCCGTAAGTCCCACACGAAGCGGTTCAGCCCTTTTGCCTTCGGCAAGGTGGGTTCAGCAGGTGGGCCGCCATCCCATGGGGAGAACGAGGCATCGGCCTTGGAGGTGAAACTGCGTACCAGTTTGCCTTGCAAGTCCCTGATTTCCAGTGTGATATGAACGGAGTCGTTCACCTCCGGCAGTTGGTAATAAATGACCGCCCCGTTCGCCGGATTGACGCCATGCGTGGGGTGGCTGCCTTTGAATTCAAGGTCGGTTTTGTTCAACGGGCTGCTGCCATTTGCCAAAATAGTTGCCGAAGGCGAAAAAATAGTGAACCCGCCACCCTCCGACAGCACACTGCCCCCTGCCGGACCGCCAACTGAACCCGGCTTCCATTGCCGCAGCAAACTCAAATCATCCAGTATCCAAAATGAGCGGCCAGAGGTGGCGACGATGAGGTTGCCCTGATGCACCCGTAGGTCGGTAATGGGCGTGACGGGCAGGTTGAGTTGGAAGAGCGACCACGACTTGCCGCCGTCCCACGAGAGGTAAACCCCTGTTTCCGTTCCAGCAAAAAGCAGGTCACGGCGCACCTCGTCTTCCCGAACCACCCTCGTGAAGGCCCCTTGCGGGATTCCCGTGCTGATATTCGTCCAAGTCTTGCCATAGTCCGTGCTTTTGTAAAGCCCCGGCGTATGGTCGTTGAACTTGTAACGGGTGGTGGCGATATAGACCGTAGCAGGGTCGTGCGGCGATACTTCAATGGCGTTGACAAGGCACTCCTTCAAGCCCGTCGGGGTCACGTTTTGCCAGGTCTTGCCGCCATCACGGGTGAGTTGCACATACCCATCATCGCTGCCCGTGTAGATGACGCCCCGCTCGTGCGGCGATTCCATGACGTAGGCAATCGTGCCGTAGTTCTCCGCCCCGACGGCCTCGTTGGTGTAGGGGCCGCCGCCTTTGCCCTGCTTCGATTTGTCGTTTCGGGTCAGGTCGGGAGAAGCCTCTTCCCAGGTCATGCCCATGTCACGGGTTCGGAGCAGCAATTGCGCAGCATGGTAATAAGTATTTGGCTCGTGCCTGGAGCGGATGATGGGGGCGTTCCAGTTGAAGCGGTAGCGCATGTCCCGCATCTCACGGGCGAGGTACTGGATGGGTGCCGCCATGATGTTCGTGCCCGCCTTGGCCCGGTAGTCCAGCACTTCGATGGTGCCCATATAGCTGCCGCCTAAAACGAGGCGTGGGTCGTTGGGGTCGAAGGCAAGGAATGCACTCTCGCCGCCTGCCGAGTAGGTCCAGCTTTCCTCCGTGATGCCGCTGCTGCCGAGTTCCCGATTAGCGATGCGGACGGAACTGTTGTCCTGCTGACCTGCGTAGATATTGTAAGGGAAGAGGTTGTCCACATTGATGCGGTAAAACTGGGCGGTAGGCATATTGGCCTGGGTGCTCCACGTCCTGCCAAAATTGAGCGAGATGGATGCCCCGCCGTCGTCGCCCATGACCATGTTCCGGTTGTTTTTAGGGTTAATCCAAAGGTCGTGGTAGTCGCCGTGCGCACCTTCGATTTCCTCCCAAGTCTTGCCACCATCCTGCGAGCGGAGTGCTGGGGCGCTGAGCACATAGACCGTATTTTCATTCTGTGGGTCGGCGAACACCTCGATATAGTACCAAGCCCGTTGGTCGAGGCGCTGGTCGTTGGAGACCTTCGTCCAGCTTTTCCCGGCGTTGTTGCTGACGAAAAGGCCTCCTTTCTCTTTCTCCGAATCGCTTTCAATCACTGCATAGACCCGGTCGGGGTTCGAGCGGCAGACCTCTATGGCCATTTTTCCTTTCTCTTCGGGCAATCCTTCATGTATTTTGTTCCAAGTTTTACCGCCATCCGTGCTCTTGAAAAGTCCGCTTCCAGGGCCGCCACTCTTGACGTACCAAGGCTGGCGACCATGCTCCCACATCGCAGCGTACAGCACTTCAGGGTTGTTCATGTCCATCGAAAGTTCGGAGCAGCCCGTTTTTTCGTCCACATAAAGCACCCGTTCCCAGTTCTTGCCACCGTCCATACTTTTATAAACACCTCTTTCAACGGTCGGCCCATAAAGCGCCCCTTGCGCCGCCACATAGACCACATCAGGGTTCTGCGGATGGATGCGGATGCGGGAGATATGCTGCGTGCCTGCCAGCCCCATTTTCTGCCAAGTCTTACCAGCGTCAGTTGACTTGTAAACCCCATCGCCGTGGTGGGTCATCACGCCCCGCACGGCGTGCTCGCCCATGCCCACATAGACCACATTCGGGTGGCTCTCCGATACGGCAATCGCCCCGACCGACCCCGTGCCGAAGTAGCCGTCGGAGATGCACGACCAAGTGTTGCCCATATCGTCGGTCTTCCACACGCCGCCCCCGGTCACGCCCATGTAGTAGGTGTTCGGGTCGCTGACCACGCCACTGACGGCCACGGAGCGACCACCCCGGAATGGGCCGATGGAGCGGTATTTGAGGGGAGCGAATTGGGCGCTGAGGTCGGGAGGTGTGGGTACTGGCTTAGGTTGGGCGCTTAGGGAAGTAGCTATGAACAGCAGGAGGATGATGCGGATTGGCATGATGGTCTTTGTTTTGATGAAATATGGGCGGGGAAGGTAGGGAAAAAGGGAAAATAAGTGGGAATTGGTGCAATGGCTCCTCTCAAAGGACTACGCCATGAATCAGACCACCATGTGGTACGAAAGTGCTGGCATTAGTGATTTCCAACGGACTATGTCTCTAAATATAGATTGCAAGAATCATTACTCAAACACCTCCTCCATCTTCAGCCCCAGCTCCGGCAGCACTTTCGACTCGATTTCGCCTTCAATGGCTGCGTAGGAAACGAGTTTGTACCTGCCATCCACCAAGTTATAGACTTCGATGGAGGCATTCCTTGGGTCGGCAATCCAGTATTCTTTTACCTGAAAACGTTCGTAGAGGTCTTTTTTATCGCCCCGGTCAACACGGGCGGTGCTGGGTGACGTGATCTCGATGATGAGGTCAGGAGCACCCATGATGGGGCCGTTCGGGTCAATGATGAAATCCCTTTCTTTGGAGATGAAGAAAATATCCGGTTGTGGCACGTTTTCGTCGTCGAGCACGACATCGAAGGGTGCTGAGTAGAGCTTACCGAGTTTGTTTTGTTTGACAAAAACGCCAAGGAAAATAAACAGTTCTGCGCTCAAGTTCTGGTGTGGGTGGTTGGGAGATGCTCGTTTCACGATTTCACCATTTAGTAGCTCATAGATATGGGTGTCGCCGTCCGGGATTTCCATTTCCCGAAACTGTTCGTACTTTATTTTGCTGATGGTTGCGACCATGACCTTTATTTTTTTTCAAAAATACAAGAAACAGGTGAAATCCAAAATACCGGCTGGCCTTAATTATAGCACCCCGCTCTCCTGCCTCCCCGCTTCCGGCTGCCCATCAGGCCATTGTCCAGGAAGTTATAGGAAACCGTGGCGCCGAGGATGAAGTACCAGTCCTTTTTGGCGCTGTCGCCACGCTGCGTGCCGGTGGGCACTACGACAGGTTCGCTGCCAGTCAGTTCACCCGTACGATTGCCGAGGGCGGCGGCCAATTGGCCATTGCCAGCAAGCAAGTCGGGGTAAGTGACGTAATTGCCGCTCACATCGTCGAGGTAGTCGGAGAAGGTGGGTCTGGCGCCGAGTTCGAGACCGAGGTTGATGCGGTCGGTGAGGGCATATTTGACACCGAGGCCGAAGGGGATGGCGAAGGCAAAAGTCTTGTAAGGCTCTTCGAAACCCTGCATGCCTTGTCCTTCTGTACCGAGCGGTTGGAGTTCTTCCCAATTGCCTTGGTAGCGGGCCGTGGGCGTGAATTTTGTGCCTGCAATGCCCACAAAAAGATAGGGCGAAAACGGGCGGGAAAGACCGTAAGGCTGGTAGCCTAAAATGTTCCATTCGCCCGTGAGGCCGAATTCGAGTAGGGTAGTGCGGAAGCTGAGGTTACGGTCGTGTATGAAGTCGTCGTTGCGAACATTGGCGTCTTGGCCAGCGATTCTCGCCCAATTGAACCCGAGGCGCACAGCGAAGAGGTCGTTCAGGTTTTGCTTCGCAAAAATGCCTGCTGCAAACTTTGTTTCACCCAAGTAAAGGTTGCTGGAATTGTTTGACACATCGCCGACATAGTTGGCACCGCCAAGCAGGACACCTACTTCAAGGTGCTGGGCCTTTGAAAACAATGGGAGAATACTAAGGATGAGAATTTGAACTGTCTTTTTCATTTTAAACTGTTTTTGCCGCCCACTACCGTCCGCCGTAAGCCGTCCGCCGTAAGCCGTCCGCCGTTTTTAACGAAATCGCTGTGCCAAAACTTGCGCCATCTGCCCCTGAATTTCGAGGGCAGCGGCACGGGCCTGCTCGGCGAAGTCCTCGCCGCTGCCTGCAAAGATGATGCCCCTTGACGAATTTACCAGCAGGCCGACATGGTCGTTCAGGCCGTATTCGCAGACTTTTTCCAATTCCCCGCCCTGAGCGCCGATGCCCGGCACGAGCAGGAAATGGTCGGGTGCGATGCGCCGGATGTCCTTGAACTTTTCTGGGTGCGTTGCCCCGGTCACGAACATCAGGTTATCGGCACTGCCCCAGGTTTGCGCACGGTGCATCACTTTTTCATAGAGCGGCTCGCCGTTTTCTTGCTCCGCAAACTGGAAATCGTGGCTGCCCTTGTTGGAGGTGAGCGCCAGTAGGATGACCCATTTGTTTTCAAAGGCCAAAAATGGCTTCACGCTGTCCTCGCCCATGTACGGGGCGACCGTCACGGCATCAAAGCTCATATCCTCGAAAAACGCCTTTGCATACTGCGTGGACGTGTTGCCGATGTCCCCCCGCTTTGCGTCAGCGATGGTAAAACAATTGTCGGGGATGAGCGCCAGGGTTTTTTCCAAGGTCAGCCAGCCCCGCCAGCCCTGCGACTCGTAAAAAGCGAGGTTAGGCTTGTAGGCCACACAAAGGTCGTGCGTTGCCGCTATGATTTGGCGGTTGAATTCGTAAATCGGGTCTTCGTGGTCGAGCAGGTGCTTTGGCAGTTTCTCCAGTTCGCTGTCCAACCCGATGCACAGGAAGGACTGCTTCGCAATGATTTGTTCGAAAAGTTGTTGTCGGGTCATTTAAAATGTTGTTGGATTGTTGGATTGTTGGATTGCTATTTCCGTCCACCCAACAATTCAACAATAAAGCAATTTATCAATTCAACAATTCCTATTCACTTGATGGATGAAATCGAGTACTTCCTCCCTTCCTGTGCGGTGCTCGGCGGAGGTGATGAACTCCTGCGGGTGCGTTTCCCACGATTCAAACAACACAGGGCGGATGGCCTCTAAGCTGCGGTGCAACTGGGCTTTGGAGAGGCGGTCGGTCTTGGTATAGGCGATGACGAAGGGTACCTGGTTCTCTCCCAAGAAGTTGATGAACTCAATGTCGTTCTTCTTCGGTTCCACGTTCACGTCAATCAGCACGAAGCAGCAGACCATTGTCTCTCGTCCCAACAGGTAGTCGTTTATCATGGGCACAAAGCCCGCCCGCACTTTTTTGTTGGTCTTGGCGTAGCCATAACCGGGCAGGTCAACCAAAAACCAATCTTCGTTGATGAGGAAATAGTTGATGGTCTGCGTCTTGCCAGGGGTGTTGGATACATGGGCGAGTGCCTTCCGTCCCGTCAGCATGTTGATGAGCGAGGACTTGCCCACGTTGGAGCGGCCAATGAAGGCGTATTCCGGGAGCTTGGGCGGTGGGCAATCCGCCAATTTTGCGAAGCTGCCATTGTATTCGGCTGAAGTGATTTCCATATTGGGGCAAAGATGGGGCATTGGAGTTTTTAAAGTCACGTTTTGATTCAAAAAGGCTCAATTTTGCGAGAAATACTTGAAGTGCATGGCCAAGACCATCCGTGATAACAGCTTATATTTTTACTTGGTTGGGGCTTTCGTCCTGCTGGGTGGCCTGTATTTGGCCCTGTCGGACAAGGCTGACGCTATCTATTTTTTCAGTGAAAACAGGTCACCGCTGCTGGACTCGGCCTTCCGGTTCATCACCAAACTGGGCGAAGGGCCGATGTATTTTTTCCTTGGCATCGGGGCTTTGGCCGTTCGGTTGCGCTATACCTTGCTGGTGGCTTTCACGGGCCTGACGGTCATGGCCTTTAGTTTTGGCTTAAAAGCGCTGTTCGCCATTGACCGACCAGCGGCCTATTTAGCCAAACTGAACCTCACCGAACAGGTCAGCTTCGTGCCCGGCGTTGACCTGCACACGGGTGCGACCAGTTTCCCCTCTGGCCATGCGATGTCGGCCTTTGCCTTGTACAGTGTCTTGGCTTTTGTTTTGCCTTCGGCAAAACGGTACGTCCTGCCGCTCTTTTTGCTGGCCCTGCTGGTGGCTGTTTCCCGCATTTACCTCGTGCAGCATTTCTGGCCGGATGTGTATGTGGGTGCGATAGTCGGTGTCGGTCTGGCCATGCTCTGGCACACCCTGCTGGGCCGCTCCGGGCAGGCTTGGTTGGATAGACCGCTACTACCGATTGGTAAAAAAGTCGGAACAACGTTATAATCAACCTTAATCAGGCAACAACGATGGATAATTACCTGGTGAATTTACTAGAAAGAATGGCAGACCGCTCAGATGCTATGATTGATATGCCAGGTGGTGGACGACGGTCAAATCCCGATGCAATATTCAGGAAGGCAGAGGAGGAGGCAAAGCAAATAGGCAACCTCGAATACATCGAACAATTAAAGGTATTTATTGAAAAATCCAAACATGAAGATTTAAAGCAGAATGCTTACAGTGTTTTGTTCAATATTTATTCAAACATAGGCGAATCGGGCATATTAACCTTTTCAATTGACAAACTTGCCACTGAAAAAAAAGATGCAACCTTAGAAACGATTTTACGGAACATTCAATATTTGAAAAAGGAAATTCCGAGTGAAATAAATATTGACAATATTCTGAACCTCACCAACTATAAAAAACATGCTTTACGAAATGCTGCAATAATGTGTTTAAAGAGTGCAAATAATCCAAAAGCAGAAGACAAGCTGATTGAAATAATTTCAACAAGTACTGACCCATATGGATTAACATATGCAAACGCTACCATTAGAATTATTGGTACAGCGAAAAGCATCCCCTACCTTCTAAAATTGGTTGACCATAAAAAACAGGATGTCGCATTTACCGCTCTCAATGCAATCTTGGAATTATCTGAAAAGTCTTTTCTTCCATTATTTATTGAACGCCTAAAAAAAGGGAAATTGAAATATATAGGACTTGAAGGAGTGATAAAATATGGTGATAAAGATGTGGTTCCATTAGTCGAGAAACGGGTTAAAGAAATAGTTGCCAAAAAAAGGAAACAAGTATTGCATCTTCTAAACGGTCAAACAGAATTGACGGTGGCAATGAATTTTTTAGCTGACTATTCCAATGAATTTGAAAGTATAAATGAACTATATCAAACAATCCTCACCATAAAATGGGGATTATTGTTGGACATTGAGAAGCAATGGCTCACTGCCAACAAGAGCCGATTTTGAATAGCGGAATTAATTCCCCTTCCCCTGCGGCGCCGGGTCCTTCTCCTCCGGCACGTACTCATACTCCATTTTCTTTTTGGAAAGGATGCGCCTATAGCGCTCCGGGTGCAGGCGCAGGTCACGCAGCAGGAAGTCCATGTTCTTTAGCGTGGCTTCGAGGTTGCTTGCGAATTCCTTGTCGTTGAGCAGCATGGGGATGGCACCGTCGCCCGATTTCAGGCTTTGGAGCAGGGCGCTCAGGTCGGCGATGGCCTTGTCGCTGCTGGCGAGGGTGGTTTGCAGTTTCTGCATCGTTACCTTACTCTCGCCCACGAGTTCCTGCACGTTGGCCTGCTTGAGGTCGTTGGTCAGGTCTTCGGCGTTGGCCAAGATGTTTTTTATCTGCTGGTTGTTGTCCTTCAGGTTCTTCGTGATGGACTCTACGTTGGCGATGCTGCGCTCGATGGAACCAGCCGAAGTGGCCATCATCTTGTCGAGGCGGTCGGTGGTGCGGCGGAGGTTGGCGAGCGTCACCGTCACATCCTGAACGCTTTTGTTGAGTTCCTCGCTATGCTTCAGGCGGTAGGAAAGCGTGTCGAGCAGTTCCTTCATGCCATCGTTCAATTGGTCAACATAGAGTCGAACCTCTTCTGGGGTGGCCATAGAAGCGAGCAGCCCTTTTGTGAGGCCCTTGACCGAGCCGCCGTCCTGCACACAGTCGTTGCCGGAGCAGGTTCCTTCAAATACCATATCAATATGAACACCCCCCATTGGCCCATCGGAGACGATGGTGGCGATGGCGTTTTTAGGTATCCTCGTATCGCTGTCCAGGTGCATCTCAGCGGTAATCTGGTTCGGGTCGTCAGGGCTTTGGAAAATATCGGAGACCAATCCCACCTGCAAGCCATGTACCATCACAGTGGAGGAGATGCGAAGCCCGTCCACCCGTTGGTAGGTGGCATAGACCGTAAGGCTTTTGGCGAGCATGTTGAACCCTTTCAGAAACTTGTAGCCCCAAATCGCAAGGGCAAGGGTGATAAGGGAGAATATGGCAATCTTTGTTTCTTTTCTCATGAAATTGAGGAGAATTCAGGATTTCGGATTTCGGATTTCGGATTGGGAGGCTGCTACCTTCCAGTTTTTTGGTGGATAAGGCAAAACAAATCATGCATGCTATATCCCCAATCCGCAATCCGCAATCCACAATCCGCAATCACTTAATCCTTTCGCCGTTCTGGTAAACCACCACAAAGGCATCACTGAAACCGATGGAACGCATTTTTGCCTTTACATCGAGCGCCTCGGATTCGGTGGCGAAATTAACGACTTGGTACTTATACAACCCCTTTTCTTGCACCACTTGGATTAAATACGCTACGTTATTCCATTTGCCGCTCTTGGTGTCCAACGGTTTTGGGGAGGCCGCCAACTGCACACGGAACTGAATTTCAACGGATTGCGATGAGCTTTTGCCATTGCCCGCTGCCGATTCCGCCACTGGCTCAATCGGCTGAATTTTGCCGTAGGCAACGGGTTGCTCGGCCTTGGGCGGCTTTGCTGCATGGCTCGATTCCTTGGATGGGACAGGGGAGGGTTTGTTCTCTTTTGGGGCCTCCGCCTTATGTGCCACGGTTTCTTGTTTTGGCGCAGGCTTGTTTTCTTTTTTCGGTTCCAATTTTTCCGCAACTGGCTCCTGCCTTGGCGTTGGCTTCGGCTCCACGGGTTTTTCCCGTTTCTCAGGCTTGGTGTTGATGGGCGCAGTTTCTTCCTGTTTCACGGGCTTGACCATCACCATGTCTTCCGTGATAGCGGCCGTGGAAAGTTCCTGGTCTTCTGCTTCTGAGGGAGGTTCGAGCGATTCTTCGATATTGTCCACCGAAAGTTTTGTTATCACCAACGGCCCGCTGCCTTCCATTTCTTCTTTGTAGTCACGGAATGCCAACAACAGCGCATTGGCCATGGTGCGCTGGCCTGTTTTGGTGCGCAGGAAAGCCTCGTCGGTGGTGTTGGTGAGGAACCCCGTTTCAACGAGCACGCTGGGCATGGTAGCGTATTTCAAGACGATGAACCCGGCCTGCTTCACGCCCCGGTGCTTGCGTTTGGCCTCCGCATTGGAATAGTGCTGCACCTTGTCGGCGAAGCTGAGGCTTTGTTGCAAAAACGCATTTTGGAACATCGAAAACATGATATGCGCCTCCGGCGAATTGGGGTCGTAGCCGTCGTAGTTCTTTTCATAGTCTTCCTCCAGCAAGATGGCCTCGTTTTCCCGCTTCGCAACGGCTAAGTTGGCCTCTGTCGCGTGCAACCCTAACACGTAGGTCTCCGTTCCCATGGTCTTGCTGGCGTTCACGATGGCGTTGCAATGGATGGAGATGAACAGGTCGGCCTTGTTCCGGGTGGCGATGGCTGCCCGCTCGTTCAGGGGGATGAACTTGTCGGTGCTGCGGGTCATGATTACCCTCACATCCGGGAAGTTCTGCTCGATGGCCTCCGCCAAAAACTTGCCAACGGACAGGCAGACGTGCTTTTCCTTGGAATGGGCACCGCTGCAGCCGGGGTCGTGCCCGCCATGCCCGGGGTCAATGACCACCGTACGCACTTCGTAGCTGCCTTTTCTTCGTGAAACCACCAGTTCGGGATGCCCTGCCGTGTCTGCGGGAAGAAGCGAAGTCAGAAAGTCCATGCCGATTGAAGTGGCTTTGATAATTTTGCCCGCCACTTTGTGGCCTGACTTTGCTGGATTGGCACTGTTAAGTTTTGGCAAACACAAGGCAGTGGCAAAAATCAACAGCGTTGGAAGGAAATAATGAGCCTTCATTTTACTTGAAATAAGGTTCTCGGTGGAAGGAGAGCAGGAAACTGGGAAATTAAGAAATTGAGAAATTGTTGGGGTATGCCAAATTTCTCAATTTCTCAATTTCCTGATTTCCCATTATCGCTCCGCAATTGGAGCGTATCTCAGGATTTATTCCATATTCCCGGCTTTCAAACAAACTTCAATCCAAAGATTTGCCCGCAAAGCTAATCATAATTCTTTCTTTTGTAATGCTTGCCGCCTTAGCGGTGGTGGCACAGGAGCGGCCTTTGCCACCCGGCGTTAGGCCAACGGGTCCGCCACCCGTGGAGGGCATCCGCACCGACTCCCTTCGCATCGGCCCCGCCCGCAATGGTGGAAGGCCAGCTTTCGACTCGCTCCCGCCCGGTGGCCTGGCAGGGCCAAGTACCCGCTCCGCCAATCTGGACAGCATCACCATTTCGCCCGACGCCCTCGATGAACAGGTGGATTACTCGGCGCAGGATTCCATGTATTTCGACATCAAGAACAAGCAGATTCACCTCTACGGCGGGGCCGAAGTGAAGATGCAGGATATGACCGTGAAGGCGAATTACATCCTCATTGATTGGAAGGAAAACACGATGACCGCCGAGGGTCAGCGGCTGCCAGGCGGCGAATGGCTCGGTCGCCCACAGTTCACACAGGGCGAGCAGGACTTTTTTGCGGGAAAGGTGCGCTACAATTTCAAGACCTACAAGGGCATCATTTACGACTCGCAGACCGCCCAAGAGGGCATGAACATCGTGAGCGAAAAAGGCAAGTTTTTTGGGGCTGGCAACGATACCACCAAGCACAACGTCATATATAATAAAAGTGGCATCATTTCGACTTGCGACCTCGAACATCCCCATTTTGGCATCAAGGCCAGCAAAATGAAGGTGGTGCAGGACAAAGTGGCCGTCGTTGGCCCCAGCAACCTCGTCATAGGCGACATACCTACGCCGCTTTGGCTGCCATTCGGCTTTTTCCCCATGAAAATCGGGCGGAAAACGGGCCTTATTTTTCCCCGAAACTATGAGTACTCGGAGGCCTGGGGATTCGGCCTGGAGAACGTGGGCTACTACCTGCCCATCAACGACAACATGGACCTCCAACTCACGGGCGATATTTACGTGAAAGGCACTTTCCGCATCCATGCCCTCAGCAATTACCGCAAACGCTACAAGCACAACGGGCAGGCCAATATTGACTTCTCGTACCAGCGGGTGGAGGACGATTCTGCCAGAATCAGTTTTAACCCGGCGTTTGGCATACAATGGAACCACTCACAGGACAGCAAGGCGCACCCCTACCGCAGCATTGGTGGCAACATCAATCTGCAAACGGGCAATTACCAGCGGAACAACCGCACGGATGCAGCGGCAAGGTTCACCAGTTCGCTCAGTTCCAACATGAGCTATCGCCAGCGTTTCGATAAACCGTTCGACCTCAGTGCCTCCTTCAACCACTCGCAGAACACCCAGACCCGAAACGTGACCATCAGCTTCCCAACCTTGAACTTCCAGACGCAGACGCTTTACCCGTTTAAAAGAAAGGTAAAAACGGGCGGCGAAAAATGGTATGAACGCATTCAGATGCGCTATTCGTCCGAGGCCAAGAACCAATTGACGGCCAAGGACACCACGCTGTTCCGCCCCGGCATTATGGACAGCCTCGAATACGGCGTGCGCCACAACGTGACGACCAGCACCAGCTTCAACCTGCTCAAGTTTTTCAACTTTTCGCCCAGCGCCACCTACAAGGAGGTTTGGTATTTCAAAACACAGAACAAAACCTTCGACCCGAACCTGGTACTGACCCCCACGGACACTATTTTCAACCCGGAAGACTCCTCTGAATACACGGTGGAATACGATACGACCTATGGTCGGGTGCTCACCAAGGAAATCCCCGGGTTCAAGCCCCTGCGGCAGTACAACATGGGCATCAGCATGAGCACCAAGGTGTTCGGCACCTTGCTGTTCAAGCGGGGCAAGGTGCGGGGCCTGCGCCACGTCATCACCCCGACCTTTGGTTTCAACTATACGCCGGACTTTACCAACTCGGATTGGGGCTATTTCAAAGAGGTGCAGCGTGACCTGCGGGAGGATGAAAAACTGCGTTACAGCATTTTCGACAACAACCGACTCGGTGGTTTTGAGCAGCCCAGTACGGGGGGCAAGCAGATGGCCCTGAGTTACGGCTTTGGCAACCTCTTCGAGGCCAAAATCTTCCAAAAGCGGGACTCGACCCTCAAGAACATCAAACTTTTCAACTCCATCGGCGTCAACGGCAGCTACAATTTCGCCGCCGACTCGATGCAGTGGAGCACCGTGAGCATCGGCGGCAACACCAATTTCTTCAACAGCCTCACCTCCTTCCGTTTCAACGTCGTGCTCGACCCGTACGACTTCAACCGCAAGACGGGCGCCCGCATCAACCAACTCGTGAAGGAGACCAGCGGCAAGTACCTCCGCCTCAGCACCTGGAGCATGAACCTCGGCACCAACCTCACCGTGGAGCGCCTGCGTGACCTCCTCAAAGGCGAGGATACCGACAAGAAAACGACCAGCCAACCACCCGCTACCCGCCCCGGCGATGGCGGCGGCAGGCCCGGCAGCACCGAAACCACCGTGGCCGATGTGCTCAACCAGGAAGAGGACTTTCTCAGCCTGTTCGAGGATTTCAGCATCCAGCACAACTTCGCCCTCGGCTTGAAATACAATACCAAAACGGGAAAGGACTCCATCGCCGTCACGGCGCATACCATCTCCAGCCGGGGCAGCATCAAACTGACGCAGAACTGGAACATCATCGTCGGCAACTTCGGCTACGACTTCCAGAACAAAAAAATCACCTACCCCGACTTCGCCTTCGCCCGTGACCTCCACTGTTGGGAAATGGGCGTGTCGTGGCAGCCCCAGTTTGGCTCCTACAGTTTTTTCATTCGGGTAAAACCGGGCAAGTTAGACTTCATCAATATCCCCTATGGGAAAAGGATACAGGATACGGGGGGATTGGGGCGGCGGTTTTGATAAGTATTGAACATACGCCTCGTAAGGTGCGGTTCGAACAGGCAGGCGCAATCCAAAAATCCGCAATCGAAAAACCCTTTCGGCCATACCACTGTTGTTTAGACAAATTCTACATTTGCGCAATTTTTGAAACTATGGCCACCATAAAATTCACTTTCGAGGATAAATCCATTGCCCCGGTCACCGTCAGCGACGTGCCAGCGGACATCTCCATACTGGAAGTCACCGAGGAAAACGATATCCATCTCAACCACAATTGTGGCGGCGTCTGCGCATGCAGCACTTGCCACGTTTACATCAAGAAAGGCGACGAATACCTGGAGGAAATTTCCGACAAGGAAGAAGACTTCGTGGACCGTGCCATCAATCCCAAGTTGGAATCGAGGCTTGGCTGCCAATGCGTCATCCTCGAAGAAGACGCCGTCATTGAAGTCGAAATCCCCGACCAGCGCCGCATCATCGGGCACGAGCATTGATTTTTAACTGTGAATTATGAACTGTGAACTATGAATATTCTCTGACATAGTTCACAGTTCACAGTTCACAGTTCATCGTTCATAATTAAAAAAATGGCATTCAAAGACATAGAAGACCTCCCCATCGAGTGGAAAGACCACGAAGACATCGCCATGAAGCTCTACGAGCGCTTTGGCGACGAGTTCAACGAGGGCAAAATCTACCGTATCCGCTTCACCGACCTCATTGAATGGGTGTTGGAAATCCCTACCTTCGCCAGTGCAAGGGAAGCTTGTACCGAAGCCCACCTCGAACAAATCCAGGCAAAATGGGTGTACGAGTGGCGGGACAACCAGTAGTTGGCAGTTAGACAGTTGGCAGTCAGTCTAAAAGTCAACGAGTCCAGTTGTCAGAACCAAGGTAGCAGCTCCCGACTGCCCACTGCCAACTGACGAACTGCAAACTAAAAAATGTATCCACCGAACAACGACGAACGATTCCAACATGCGGGCAATATCCTGAGCCGTTTCAAGGATATCCACACTTTCATATTTGATGTGGACGGCGTGCTGACCAACGGACAGGTCTTGGTTACGGAGAAAGGCGAGTTGCTCCGCAACATGAGCGTGCGTGACGGCCAGGCCCTGCGCATGGCCGTGGAGGAGGGCTATCGCATCCTTATCCTTACCAAAGGCAAATCGGAAGGCGTGAATTTGCGGCTGAAAGAACTGGGCATTACGGACATCGTTTATGGTATCCAAAAAAAGCTGAAAACCTATGAGGAGTTCCTCGATGCCTATGACCTCGACGAGGATGGTATCCTCTACATGGGCGATGACCTCCCCGACTACGAGGTCATGCGACGTGTTGGGCTGCCCACTTGCCCCGCCGATGCCGTCCCGGAAATTCGGGAAATCAGCCACTATATCTCCCCCCTAAAAGGTGGCGAGGGCTGCGCCCGTGACGTAATTGAAAAAGTGATGAAGTTGAACGGCACTTGGCCTACCTTCGGATAATAGGTAATGGGAATTGGGTATTAGATATTAGGTATTAGTTATTACAATACCCTACACCCAATTCCCAATTCCCAATACCCAATACCCAACTCCATGTCTGCATCCTCTGCTTTCCTCAAACTTGTTCGGTTCCCGAACCTCGTCATTACAGCGGTCACGCAGTATATTTTGCAATATATGGTGTTGGTGCCTGCCTTAAAGGAAGTCGGGTTGTCTCCTATCCTCGACCCCATTCATTTCTCCTTGTTGGTGCTAACGACTGTGTTGATTGCAGCTGGCGGGTACGTCATCAACGACCTGCTGGACTATGAAACCGACCTTGTGAACAAGCCGGAAGCCGTGTTTGTGAACCGAATTTTTGCGAAGCAGACCGTACGCTTTTTATATGGATTTATTACAATTGTTGGCTTCGCAATTGCTTGGTATTTAGCTGTTTATGTAAAAAATCTGCCGCTGGTGTTGATATATCCTTTGGCTGTCGCATCGCTTTATTTTTATTCAAGATGGTTCAAGAAAATGCCGCTTATTGGCAACGGGGTGGTAGCAGTATTTTGTGCCTTCGTGGCAGGTGTCGTGCTTTTTGCTGACCGAGAAAATTTCGCACTGATGGACGCCGAGGGCCGGGAAGTGGCGACTCTATTTGGTGGCTACCTTTGGTTCGCTTTCCTCTCCACGCTCCTTCGTGAAATCGTGAAGGACATCGAGGACATGGAGGGTGACGCCAAGTTCGGTCTCAAGACCTTGCCCATTCAATTTGGCGTAATAACCGCAAAAAACTGGACTTTTGGAACAGGTCTGTTGCTGTTGATTTCGTTGCTGTGGTTTTTGCAATGGCTGGTGCAGCGGCAGGCGTTTGTAAGCGCCATTTTTGCCTTCGTCGGGGTGGTGGTTCCCTTGGGTTATCTGTTGTTTTCCATCAAAAAAGCGACCACCAAAGCGGATTTTTCCAAGGCAAGCCGATTATCCAAATTCGTCATGCTGCTGGGGTTGCTTTTGCTGTTGTTTTGTAAATTCGCTGGGTGAAACAACAGCTTCAATAGTCATTTTTTAACCTTTACTAAATTCTGACCATGTCTAAAATCATCGAATTCACGGGTGTCATGGAAGCCGTCGAGGGCTTGCCGAATAATGCTATCATCCCATTTCCCTATGACTTGAAGGAGACGTTCGGCAAGAAATCCGTCAAGGTAAAAATCACCTACGACGGCATTGAATACCGTGGCTTGCTGAAAAGCATGGGTGGTGACTGTGTTTTTTGTCTCATTCGGAAGGACATCAGAGCGCAGCTTGGAAAATGGCCAGGCGACGAAGTTAGGGTCACAGTCCAAGAGGACACCGAAGAGCGGGTGCTGGTGATACCTCCCGATTTCCAACAAAAAATGGATGAAAACCCCAGCATGAAACCGATATTCGAGGCTTTTTCCTATACTTGCAAAAAGGAATACATCAACTGGATTACGGAAGCAAAACGTCCTGAAACAAGGCAAAACAGGTTGCAAAAATCCGTTGAACTGATATTGGCTGGCAAAAAAGAGCCGAGGTGAAAAAAAATGGCCCTTCCGACCAACCATTTTTTGTGGCTTTGACA
>WBZM01000532.1_pt1 | contig 52108 bp, 42 predicted proteins | sample 5204271 | NCBI WGS metagenome assembly WBZM01 (sample SAMN12344346, study PRJNA552823) | activated sludge metagenome | biome: Activated sludge suspended growth; feature: Nitrification reactor; material: Wastewater; isolation source: activated sludge from nitrification reactor of wastewater... | reverse complement strand
GGCGGAGCCAGGCGCGCTCGGGGTCGGGGGGAGCGGGGCGGAAGGGGGACTCGGGGACGATCGCGGGCGTGGGAGGCGGGGGAGGCGCGATGGCCAGGGCGGGGGCGGGGGCGGGGATCGGGGTCGCGGTCGCGGTCGAGGTCGCGGTCGAGGTCGCGGTCGAGGTCGAGGTCGAGGTCGAGGTCGAGGTCGGGGTCGCGGTCGCGGTCGCGGTCGCGGTCGAGGACGGGGTCGCGGTCGCGGTCGAAGAAGCTCCCTCCCTCTCCCCCGCAGGGGGAGAGGGCCGGGGTGAGGGGGCGGGAGCCTCGGGTGCCAGGGACGCCGCCACCTCGGGCGCCGCCCCGCCCAGCTTCTCCAGCTCGAACTCCAGCGCCGCGATGGCCCGATCGATCGGCCGCGGGTCCTGCACCACCAGGTTCACGCCCAGCCCGACCGCCTTGGTCCTCCGCCCCCTGGCGTCCACCATCGAGAGCACCAGCAGCACCGTCTCCGGCAGCTTCTTGGCCCGGGCCACCAGCACCACGCCGCCCTTGGCCAGGCCGGCCAGGCAGGCGTCGGCGGGGACGGCGCCGCAGGTCTTGGGGAGGACGATGGGCTCGCGCGGGCGGAGCGACTCGCGGTGGCCGGCGCCGTAGAGGGCCGAGGCCACCAGGCCCTGCACGTCGGCCACCTCGGAGATGGTGAGCCCCTCGCCGCGCACCGGGTAGAGAGCCACGGGCAGCGCGGCGGCGGCGCGGCCCGGCGCGGCGGCGAGCCACGCCGCCGCGAGGGCGAGCCACAGGCCCGCGCGCCACCCTTCACGCATCCCTTGCCCCTCCGAGGGCCATGCCGTGCACCCGAATGGTTCAGGCTAGCAAGCACCTTCGAGGGGGAGCAAGGCCGACACCGGCCCCCGCGCGGTGCGGCGCGGCGCCGCCGTGCGCGGGGTCCGGATCGCCCAGATCAGCCGAAAAATTGACCGGTTGCGCCCGATATCGCAACCTCGCCGGAACATGCCCGCCGTCATCGAGTCGATGGAGCTGCTGCAGGTCCAGTCCGAGGCCGAGGACATCGCCCGGAGCGTGAACCAGCCGCTCACCAGCGCCCATCAGCTCCTCGCCTTCTTCACGGTGCCCAACCGCGCCGAGATCCTGCTCCGCGAGAAGCGCATCGACGAGGACCGCATCCTGGCGGTGATGGCCGGCAAGCCGCGGGAGGACGAGGGGATCGCGCGGGCGCTCCGCGACCAGGCCCGCTCCCTCGCCGAGGGCTCGGGCGCCGCCGAGATCGACTGCCTCCACCTGCTGGCCGCGATGAGCCGGGTGCAGGCCTGCTGCGCCCACCAGCTCCTCTCGGCCTGCGGCCTCGACCTGCGCCGCTTCCGCACCGAGACCATCGGCTACTTCACCCACGGCCTGCCGCGCCGCCTGAAGCACGTCCAGCCGGTGCGCGTCGGCGCGTCCCCGGCGGCGCGCCGCGAGCCGCCGGCCCCGGCGCGCCCGGCCGACCCGGCCGAGGACGCCGCGCTCCCGGGCGATCTCGACGCCGCGCTGGGCGGCCTGCAGGAGGCCCTCGCCCCCGCCCCCACGCCGCTCCCCTCCCCCACCCCGCTCCCGTCGCTCTCGCCGGCGCCCGCCCCGCGGGCCGCCCCGCGCTCGCCCCACGCCCTCGACCCCAAGGTCTTCCCCTGGCTGGCGCAGCTCGGGCGCAACCTCACCGAGCTGGCGGCGCAGGGCGCCCTCGACCCGCTGGTGGGGCGCGAGCGCGAGGTCGAGGAGGCCATCGACATCCTCGGCAAGCGGCGCACCAACAACCCCATCCTGGTGGGCGAGCCCGGCGTGGGCAAGACCGCCATCGTCGAGGGGATCGCCCAGCGGCTCCTCGCCGCCGGCGGCCCCGACGCGGCCCGCACCGTGGTGGAGCTCGACATGGCCGGCGTGGTGGCCGGCACGCAGCTGCGCGGCTCCTTCTCCGAGAAGCTCCTCGGCATCAAGGACGAGGTGAAGCGGGCCGGCGGCCGGGTGGTGGTCTTCATCGACGAGATCCACACGCTGATGGGCGCCGGCTCCACCGGCGAGGGGCCGCAGGACGCCGCCAACGAGCTCAAGGCGGCCCTGGCCCGCGGCGAGTTCCCCTGCATCGGCGCCACCACCCACGACGAGTACCGCCGCCACATCGAGAAGGACCCGGCCCTGGAGCGCCGCTTCTCGCCGGTGCTGGTGCGCGAGCCCTCGGTGGCCGACACCGTCACCATCCTCTCCGGCCTGGTGGCCCGCTACGAGCGCCACCACGGCGTGCGCTTCGCCCCCGAGGCGCTGGAGGCGGCCGCCGCCCTCTCGGCCCGCCACATCACCGACCGCTTCCTGCCCGACAAGGCGGTGGCGGTGCTGGATCTCGCCGGGAGCCGGGCCCGCCGCGAGGGGACCCGCCAGGTCGGCGCCACCGAGGTGGCCCGGGTGGTGGCCAAGATGGCCGGCCTCCCCGAGGCCCGCCTGCTGGCCTCCGACCGCGAGCGCATCCTGGGCATCGAGCGGGCCCTCGCGGCCCGCGTGGTGGGCCACGCCGAGGCCCTCGGCAAGGTGGCCCGGGTGCTGATGCGCAACTTCGCCGGCTTCGCCTCCCGCCGGCCCATGGGCTCCTTCCTCTTCCTCGGCCCCACCGGCGTCGGCAAGACCGAGCTGGCCAAGGCCCTGGCCGACGCCCTCTACGGCTCCCGCGACGCCCTGGTGCAGCTCGACATGAGCGAGTGCGCCGAGGCCACCGGCGTGGCGCGGCTGGTGGGCGCCGCCCCCGGCTACGTCGGCTACGGCGAGGGCGGGCAGCTCACCGACGCGGTGCGCCGCCGCCCGGCTTGCGTGGTGGTGCTCGACGAGATCGAGAAGGCCCACCGCGACGTGCAGATGCTGCTCCTCCAGGTGCTGGAGGAGGGGCGGCTGACCGACGGCCGCGGCCGGCAGATCGACTTCTCCAACGCGGTGGTGGTGCTGACCACCAACCTCGGCGCCGCCGAGGCCACCCGCGCCGGGTCGCCGTCCCTGGGCTTCGGCGCCAGCGAGCGGGCCCCGTCGCGCGAGGCCCGGGTGCTCGACGCCGCCCGCGGCGCGGTGCCGCCCGAGCTCTGGAACCGCCTCGACGAGCGGCTGGTCTTCCCGGCCCTGACCCGCGAGGACGTGGCCCGGGTGGCGGCCCTGCTCCTCGCCGAGTCGGCGGCCCGCCTCCACGGCGAGCGGCGCATCCGCTACGTGGCGGCGCCCGAGGTGGCCGCCTTCCTCATGGAGCACGGCGGCTTCGACCCGGCCCTGGGCGCGCGCCCCATGCGCGGCGCGGTGCAGCGGCTGGTCGAGGCCCCGCTGGCCGAGCGGATCCTGGCCGGCGAGTTCGAGGCCGGCGACGACGTGCGCGTCGAGGTGGCCGGCGGGGGCCTGGTCTTCCACCGGGCCGCCTAGGCCCGGCCCCCGCTCAGCCGCCCCGCCCCGGGGACATCCCCTGGCAGGCCCGCCGGAGCGCCGCGCGCTCCTCCTCGGTGAGCAGGGCCCGCGCCCCCGGCGCCGCCCGCGAGGCGCCCGCCGGCGCGACGGCCTCGCGGAGCGCCGCCAGCAGCTCGACCTGGTCCACCGGCTTGGCCAGGCAGCGGAAGACCTCGCCCCGGTTGATGGCGCGCACCGCCGCCTCGGCGGAGAGGTGGCCGGTGAGCAGGATGCGGCGGGCCCGCGGCGCCACGGCGCGGGCGCGCTCCAGGAAGTCGAGGCCGTCCACCCCGGGCATGCGGAGGTCCGACACGATGATGTCGACCCGCTCCCGCCAGAGCAGCGCCAGGGCCGCGCCGGTGCCACCGGCCTGGAGCACGCGGAAGCCGGCGCGGTGGAGCAGCCGCCCGAGGGACTCGAGCACCGCGGGGTCGTCGTCCACCAGCAGCACGCTGGGCCGGGCGGCGAGCGGACCGGCGGTGTGGCGGGGCGTGGGGGCGGAGCCGGGGGCGACCATCGGGTGAGGCGAATCGTCGCCGACCCTTGACCGTCGTCAACAATATTTCCCGCCGCGGCCGAGCGCGGGGGACGGCGATCTCACTGGCGCCGCGCCAGGCGGCTCAGCCAGTCCGGGCGGCCATCCTCCACCTCCGTCGAGGGCCCGACGTCGACGCAGCGGAAGGGCGAGGTCACCTCGCGGAGCGCCTCCCGCTCGGCCGGGGAAATCTCGACGGGCCGGCGGTGGTGCTGCTGGTGCTGGTGGGCCAGGGCCTCCAGCTCGCGCTCCACCAGCAGGTGCTCGAAGGCCACCGCCAGCGTCGCGTCGAGCTGGTCGCGGGTCTGGGGCTTGGCGAGGTAGCGGTAGACCTCGTCCTGGTTGATCGCCTCCATGGCCGACTGCGCCGTGGCGTGCCCGGTCAGCACGATGCGCACCGCGTGGGGGCGGAGGTCGCGAGATCGGTCGAGGAGCTCGAGGCCGCCCATCCCCGGCATGTCCAGGTCGGAGACGATGATGTCCACCGGCTCGCTGGCCAGCAGCGCCAGCGCCTCGGCCCCGCCGGGCGCCGTGAGGACGCGGTAGCTGGCGTGGCGCAGGCCACGCGCCATGGCCTCCAGCAGGTCGGCGTCGTCGTCCACCAGCAGGACGGTGCCGGTGAGGCGCCGGAAGGGCGAGACGGGACCGGACGAGCCACGGGTGTGCATGCCGACCTCCGTGGCGCAGCATTCCATACCGGACCCAGGGATCAATCCCGTGCATGGCGCGATGCGCCACCTGCGAAGCAACGCCGCAGGACGGGGAGTCCAGCCGGTGGGAGGGGGGCGCCGGCGCGCCGCTGCACCAAAAGGAAAGGGCCCACAGAGGGGCCCTTTCCATTCGAAGCTGGCGCTCGCTTCGGTTCGAGCGCGGTGCGGCCGCGAGGCCGCTCGGAGACTACGAGTCTGTCTGGGACTGCGACGTCTCTGCTATCTCCAGCCTCCTTGGCGGTTGTTCACCGTTACTGATGAAACCGTAACGCCGCCGTCGCGGGAAAGCGAGCCCCTCCGAGACGATTTTCGACGATTTTCGCGCCGCGCCGCGGCGTGTGCCGACATCCCGAGGCGCCACGCGGAGTTGGCCACACGCCCCCTCGCGGGCCGCGTTCGTGGGCTTGCTTTTCACTTGCACAGCAGCCCCGGGGCGCCGACGCGCCGTCGGCGTCGGCCGCGCTAACCGCGCAGCCGCACGCGCACCCAGGCCAGCTGCGAGCGCGCGGCGTCGAGGGCGAGGCGCACCGGGTTCACGCCGCGCGGCGGCGAGAGCGTGCCGGCGCGCCAGCGGCGCAGCGCCTCGCCGCGCCGCAGGCGCCCGGTGCCGGTGCGCGGCAGGGTGCCGGGCGGGAGGATCTGCACCGTGTGCGGCGCCACACCGGCGCGCGCCAGCACGGCGCGGCTCACCGTGGCGGCCAGCGCGGCGTCGTCGGCCTCGCCCGCCGCCCGCTCGGCCAGCACCAGCAGCGCGCCGTCGGTGGCCGGGGCCACCCGATCCGCCGGCATCGTCAGCGCCACCGCCGCGCCGAGGCCCGGGAGGCCGTGGAGCGCCGCCTCGAACTCGTCGGGCGCGTGGCGGGCCCCGCGGATCCGCACCAGGTCCTCGCGGCGGGCGTGCAGGTAGAGCGCCCCCTCCAGCACGAAGCCCAGGTCGCCGGTGTCGAGCCAGCCGCCGGGCCCCTCCGCCCCGGTGCCCTGCAGCTGCTCGGGGGCGCGGATCCAGAGGTGGCCGAGCCGCCCCGGCGGCAGCGGCCCGCCGGCGTCGTCGCGCACCTCCAGCGCCACGCCCGGCAGCGGGTGGCCCACCGGCGTCACCTCGCGCGCGCCGGCCGCCACCTCGCCGGCGCCCGCCAGCCGGGCGGCGTCCACCCGCGCCCCCACCAGCGGCTGGCCCGGCGAGCCCAGGCTGGCGGTCATGGCGGGATCGGCCAGGCCCCAGGACTGCACCAGCGCCCCGGGATCGAGCCCGTGCGCCTCGTACCGCGCCGCGAAGTGGCGCAGCGCCTCGGTGGCCCCCGGCTCGGCGCGGGCCACCGCCAGCCGCAGCGAGGCGAGGGAGAGCCGCTCGGTCTCGACGGCCGGGGCCAGCGCGGCCCGTCCGTAGGCGGAGGCCGGCGCCACCGTGACGGTGCCGCGGTGGCGCGCCAGCGCCCGCAGCCAGGCCGACGGGCGCGCCGCCACCGCCTCCCGCGCCAGCAGCACCAGGAAGGCGGGCTGGGCCAGCGCCGCCAGCAGGCAGCCCACCAGGCCGGTGTCGTGGCTCACCGAGAGCCAGGAGACGAGCACGTCGTCCACGCCCAGCGCCAGGGCGGCGTTGCGGGCCGCCACCTGCGCCGCCAGCGCCCCGTGGGTGAAGGCCACCGGCCGCGGCACCCCGCCGGCCCCCCAGGCGAACTGCACCACCGCCACGTCCCCGGGCGCCACGTCGCGCCGGATGCGGGCCGGCGTGTCGGCCAGCGCCCCGGCGTCGAGGCCGCCGAGCGGCAGGCGGAGCCGGTCCACCGCGCCGCCCACCAGCCGCCGGGTGGCCCCGCCGGTGACGAGCAGGCGGGCCCCCGAGGCGCGCACCATCCGCTCCAGCGCCTCGAGGTAGGCGTCGAGGTGGCCGAGCTGCGAGGGCCCCGGCAGGGGCACCGGCACCGCGGCGGCCAGCCAGGCGCCCAGGAAGGCGTCGAGGAAGGCCGGCCCGGTCGGCAGCACGATGGCCACCCGGTCGCCGGGGCGGACCCCCAGCGCGGCGTAGGCGGCGGCGGCGCGCCCGGCCCGGGCGGCCACGTCGGACCAGGCGAGCCAGCGCTCCCGCTCGTCCTCGCCGACGAAGGTCACGCCGCGGCGGCTCGCGGCGGCGCGGTCGAGCGCCTCCACGAGCGTGGGGAACGGGCGCGCTGCGAGCGGCGGTCCCTTCACGGCGCGGGCTCTGGCTGGAGGCGGTGCACTTCGGTCCCCGGAGGCGGGACAAGATGCAGCACAAATTGACGGTGCGCAACTCCCCCGAGGGAGGGAAAACCCTCGGTGATTACTTTGAAATCATACGATGCGTCCACCGGCGGTGCGGGTGACGCCGCGGCCTCACCCGCCCCGGTAGAGCCCCCGCTCCGCCACGTGCGCCAGCACCCGGCGCGGCACCAGCGCCGAGACGTCCTCGCCCCGGGCCAGCCGCTCGCGGACCAGCGACGAGGAGATGGCCGGCAGCCGCACCTCGGCCCCGCCCTGGTAACCCTCGCGCCCCACCACCACCACCCGCGCCAGCTCGTTGACCCGGTCCCAGCGGTACCACTTGCCGGTGTCGGGGAGGATGTCGGCTCCCACCAGGAGGGCGAAGTCGAGGTCCGGGTGCTTCCCGCGGAGGTGCTCCAGCGTCCGGGCGGTCTTGCCGCAGAGCGGGTCGTCGCGGAGCTCGGCCTCGGCGGTGCAGACGTGGGCGCCGCGCACCGCCGCCACCGCCAGCCGGCACATGGCCACCCGATCCTCGAAGGGGGCGAGCTGCTTGCCGAAGGGGTGGCGGTAGGCGGGCAGGAGCCAGACCTCGCGCACCCCCTGCGTGGCCAGCGCCCACCAGGCCAGCATGACGTGCGCCACGTGCGGCGGGTTGAAGGACCCGCCCAGCAGCGCGATCTCGGGGCGCGTGGCCATGGCCTAGGGATGGTAGCGGAGGAAGGGGGACCGGCGCCGGGCGAAGGCGCGCTCCTCCCCGGCGAAGGCGCGGAGCAGGTCGCGCAGCGGGGCGCCGGCCTCGATGGCCTCCCGCTCCCGCCCCGAGCCGCAGAGCAGGTCGAAGGCCGGCACGCCCGCCACGAACTCGTAGGCCTCCTCGCGCCAGCGGAAGGCGCGCGGGTCCTGGGCGCGGGCCAGGGCCACGCAGGCCAGGCCGGTGCGGAAGGGGCGGAAGGCGGCCTCGTCGCCCACGTGCAGCTCCACGCCGTGGCAGCGTGTGCCGGCGTGCTTGTCCCAGGTCGGCACGAAGCTGGCCGGCCGGAAGGCCACGCCCGGCAGGCGGGCCGCGCCGAGGTCCGCCGCCAGCCGGTGGGCGTCGAGCCAGGGGGCGCCGAAGAGCTCGAAGGGGCGCGTGGTGCCCCGCCCCTCCGAGAGGTTGGTCCCCTCCAGCAGGCACATCCCGGGGTAGACCAGCGCCGCCGCGGGGGTGGGCATGTTGGGCGAGGGGAAGACCCAGGGGAGGCCGGTGTCGCGCCAGGCCATGCCCCGGCGCCAGCCCTGGCAGCCGATGACGGTGAGGTCGAGGTCCAGGGCCCGCTCCTCGCGGAAGAGCCAGGCCAGCTCGCCCACCGTCATCCCGTGGCGCGGGGCCAGGTCGTGGAGGCCGCAGAAGGACTCGAACCCGGGGCGCAGCGCCGGCCCCTCCACCAGCAGGCCGCCGATCGGGTTGGGGCGATCCAGCACCACGAACCCCAGGCCGGCCCGCGCCGCCGCCTCCATGCAGAGCATCATGGTGGCCTGGTAGGTGTAGTAGCGGCTGCCGACGTCCTGGATGTCGAAGACCAGGGCGTCGAGGCCCGCCAGGGCGGCCGTCGTCGGCGCCAGCGAGGCGGCCGTCTCGCCGTAGAGCGAGTGGACCGGCAGGCCGGTGCGCGGGTCGCGCTCGCCGCCCACCGCCGCCATGTACTGGGCGTCGCCGCGGACCCCGTGCTCCGGGCCGAAGAGGGCCTGGAGCCGCACCCCGGGCAGCGCCGGCAGGAGGTCGGCGGCGTGGCGCAGCCGCGCGTCCACCGCGGTGGGGTTGCAGACGAGGCCGAGGCGCGGCCCGCGCAGCGGCGCGCCGCGCGCCGCCACCACGCCGTCGAGCCCGGTGCGCACCGGGCCCGCGGTCCGGCGCGGCCGCCTAGCGCCCCGCCGTGAGGGCGAAGGTGAACGAGTAGCGGCCCGGCTTGTCGATCGGGTAGGTGGCATCGCGCAGGTTCCAGTAGGCGCAGGCGCGGACGTCCTCGTCGTGGACCGAGTCCTCCAGCACCTCGATGAGCGCGGCGGTGCCGCTGGCGTCCACGGTGACGCGCACCGAGAGGCGGCCGGAGAGGCGCGGCGACTCCTTGAGCCGCTGGCGGTAGGTGCGGTCGATGAGCGCGCCCACGGCCCGCTGCAGGCCGGCGATCTCGCCGCGCGCCACGGTCTTCTCCACGTTGAGCCGCTGCTCCAGGGCCCGCCGCTCGGCCAGGCCCGGCTCGCCGGCGGCGCGGAGCCGCTCCAGGGCCTCCTGCGGGTGGCCGGCCTTGGCCAGGATGCGCCCCAGCGCCAGGTTGGTGGGCGGGTCCTTGGGGTCGCGGGCCAGGGTGCGGCGCAGCGCCTTCTCGGCGCCGTCCAGGTCATTGGCGGCCAGGCGGATCTCGGCGATGCGCTTCCACTCGCCGCTGCTCGGGTCGAGCTGCGAGAGGCGCTCCAGGGCCTTCTGCTCGGCCTCGGTGTCGCCGCAGAGGCGGGAGACCTCGGCCAGCGAGACCAGGCCGTCGGCGTCCTCCTTGAGCAGGAGCGCGGCCTTCCACTGGTCGCGCGCCGCCGCCGGATCGCCCTTCTCCTTGAGGAGGCGGGCCAGGGCGACGCGGGCGGCCCGGTCGCGCGGGCTGGCCTGGACCACCTGGTAGAGGGCGGCCACCGCGGCGGGCCGGTCGCCGGACTGGGCCGCGAGATCGGCCAGGATGGCCAGGGCCGGGGCGTGGCCCGGGAGCGCCGCCAGGGCCGCCTCGGCCTCGGCGCGGGCGGTGGCCGCGTCGCCGGCGGCGCGGGCCAGGCGGGCCAGGCCGACGTGGGCGTCCACGTTGGCGCGGTCGATGGTCAGCACCACCTGGTAGCCGTCGCGCGCGGAGTCGGCGCGGCCGGCCTTCTCGGCGGCCTGGGCGCGCACCAGCGCGGCCAGCCAGTTGGCGTCGTCGGCCTCGGCGGCGCCGGCCAGCGCCCGCTCCACCTGGTCGAGGATCCCCCACTCCACGTAGATGCGCGCCATGCCGATCCAGCCGTAGGCCGACTCGGGCTTCTCCTTGGCGAGCCAGCGGAACTCGCCCCAGGTCTCCTCGGTGTGGGGCAGGGCCCAGATGGCCAGGAAGCGGGCCCGGGCGTCGTCCGGCGTGGCGGTGGCGGCGCCGAACCAGCGGGCGCGCTCGGAAGCGATCTCGCCCTTGCGCTCGGCGTCGTCGATGACCGACATGGCCCGGCTGGCCTCGGCCACCCCCTTGGAGGATCCCACCCCGAGCTTGGAGATGGAGACCTGGGTGGGCGGCGCGTCGCCGGTCGGCCGGGGCGGCGCGGCGGCGCAGCCGGTGAGCACGGCGAGCGCCAGGATGGAGGTGCGGTTCATCGGGGACCCCTCGAGGGCGGGAGACCCCCCGTTGTACCTCGGCGGGGGCCCGCCGGAGAACCGAAAGGCGCCCGGGCCGGTCCCCTACCCTCCCGCCGGCGCCCGCAGGCAGGCCGACCCGCCGGCCGCGAGGGGCTGGCAGGTGAAGCCGGGCACCACGCAGTCCTCCGTGGTGGCGCAGGGGGCGGTGCAGTGGCCGGGGGCGTCCTCGTCGGACGACGGCCGGTGGCAGAAGCCCCCGGCGATGCCGTCCTGCTCGGAGCAGGTGGCGTTGCGGTAGCAGCCCTCGCCGAACTCCTCGAAGAAGTCGGCGCACCCGAAGAGCGCCACCCAGCGCGCCGGCGAGGCCGCGGCGTCCAGGGCAAAGCCCGCCGGCCCGGCGGCCGTGCCGAGGCGCGTGCAGTAGCCCGGGTCGCCCGGGCCGGCCCCGGCCGGCTTGTGGCAGATGGCGTCGGCGCCGCCGGCGCACTGGGCGTCCTCGGTGCAGACGCTGCAGACCGGCCCGGCGCCGCCGCCACCGCCGGCCGCGGGGGCCACGCAGAAGCGCTGCACCGGGTCGCAGGCGGCGCCGCCGGCGCAGTCGGCCGAGGTGAGGCAGGGGTAGCAGCGACCATCGGCGGCGTCGCAGACCAGCTGGGCGTTGGCGCACTGCCCGCCCGCCGCGGCGCAGCCCTGGCCGGCGGGGGAGGCGGCCGGCGCGACCGGGACCTCGTGGACCGAGGTGCCGGGCACCACCGTGATCGGCACCGTGGCGTCGCGGTACCCGGCGAGCGCGGCCTGGAGCTGGTAGTCGCCGGCCGGCAGCACGCCCACCACCACGGCGCTCCCGGCCGCGGTGACGTCGCGGCGGGTGGTGCCGAGGGCGGTCACCCGCGGGGCCAGGGCCACGCCGCCGCCGCTCGGCAGGACCGCCGCCACCACCCGGCCGCCCAGCGCCAGGCGGGGCGCCGGCGGATCGACCGCCAGGTCGCCATAGAGCGTGAGGCGGGCGCGCTCGGCGCCGCGCACCTCCACCAGGATGCGCTCGGCGCGCACCGTGCCGTCGTAGACCACCAGCTCCAGCGGCCCGGCCGGCAGCCCGGCGAGCTCGAAGGCGCCCGAGGCATCGGGGCGGACCAGCAGCTCGGGGTGGCCCAGCGGGTAGACCTCGGCCAGCGCCGGGACGCCGCCCACCAGCCGGCCGGCCACGTTGCCGCGGGAGAGGTCGGGCGTCTCCAGCTCGCCGCAGCCGGCCAGCGCGCCGGCCACCACCGCGGCGGCGGCCACGGCCAGCGCCGCCCGCGGCGCGGTCCGGGCTGCGGCGGTCTGGACGGCCATCCTCATCGTTCGCTCCCTACCCTCATGACCCGCCCCCGCGCCGCCCGGCCACCCGGCCTAGCGGAACTGCCAGCCGAGCCCCAGCAGCCCCTCGGCGAAGGCCGTGGAGCGGTCCTTCCCGTCCAGCTTCACCACCGCCCAGTCGAGCTGCAGCTCGGCCGAGGCGGTGAGGCCGCGGCCGAGCGGGAGCGAGAGGCCGGTCACCAGGCCCGGCGTCACCGAGAAGCTGCGCTGCGGCAGGCCGGCCAGGGCCAGGTCGAAGCGCCGATCGATCCAGAGCGCCGAGAGGCGCGGCCCGGCCAGCAGCGCCCCGCCCCCGAGCCAGGCCGGCGCGGCGCGCCAGGCCAGGGCCAGGCCGCCCGACGCCACCTGGAACCCGTAGCGCGCCGAGGCGGCCCCCTGGCGCAGCGTGCCGCGGCCGCCACCGGCCACCGCGTCGAGGCGCAGCACCAGGCCGGGCGCCGGCCAGTCGCGCCGGCTGGCGGCCACGCCGAGGCCCAGCGTGGGCCCGAGGACGGTGGCGCGGCTGCCGGCGTCGAGGAAGGAGAGGAAGGCGGCGCGCGGGCCGACCTCCCAGCGCGCCTCGCCGCGGGCCAGCAGGGCCCGCAGGTCCAGCCGGTCCCCGGGGCCGAGGGAGAGCCGCTCGTCGAGGAGCGAGGGGCCGCCGCCCTTCTGCACCTGCACCCGGTGGGCGCCGGCGTCGAGGGCCACGCCCCCGGGCAGCTCCAGCAGCGGGCGGCCGTCCACCCGCACCTCGAAGCCGTCCAGGCGCGCGTCGTAGCTGTAGAGCTCGGGCCGCCCGGCCCGCGCCACCCGGCCCACCAGCACGATGGGGTCGACGCCCACCTCGGTGGTCTCGGCGCTGGGGCGCTGCCGCCCGCCGGTGAACTGGTAGGTCATGCGGCGCGCGTAGTCGTGGGCCTCGGAGGCGGTGACGGCGCCGTCGCCGTTGCGGTCCGCCCCCAGGGTGAGGGCCTCCACCAGGAAGTGGGTGTAGATGTCGTGCCCCAGCCCCTCGTCCTCGCGCGCCGTCTCGCCCCAGTCGCTGGCGGCCAGCACCACCGAGGCGCGGCTCACCTCCTCGATGGGCCGCACGAAGAAGCCGGCCTTGATGCCGTCGAGCTCCCGCTGCACCTCGGCCGGCAGCAGCGACTTGCCGCCGCCGGAGTGGCAGGCCGCCAGGACCAGCACCTTGCGGCGGGAGCGGAGCCGGTCGAACTCCGCCTTGAGCTCGTCCATGGCCAGGCCGGTGCCCGGCACGTCGGCGACGCGGGTGTCGGCCAGCACCAGGTAGCGGCGCAGGGCGCCGGCGTGATCGCGCGCCAGGGTCCCGTGGGAGGAGAGGTAGACCAGCACGGTGTCCTGCTCGTCGCGGCTGCGCTCGGCCAGGCGGCGCAGCGCGGCCCGCAGCGCGGCCCGCCCGGCGCCGGGCGCCAGCACCTCCACCTCGTCGAAGGCGCCCCGCTCCGGGTCGCGCAGCACGGCGGCCAGCGCCGCGGCGTCGGCCTCGGGGTAGCGCAGCGGGCGCCACTGCGCGTCCTGGAAGGCCTGGATGCCCACCACCAGCGCCAGGCGGCGCGGCTGGTGCGCCCGGTCGAGCGCCTCCGGCGCCACCGCCACCGGGACCAGGCCGCCCTTGTCGCCGGCCCGCGCGCCGGCGGCCTCGCCCGCCGTGGCGCACGCCAGGCAGGCCCCGAGCGCCGCCGCCAGGAGGGCGGCGTGCGCGAGGCCGGGTTGGCGTGGCGTCGCCATGCGTGGACATCCTGCGCCGGCCGGAGGCCCGGCCGCGCTCACCGCCCCATCGAGGGGCGCACCGTGACCTCCACCCGATCGAGCGAGATGGCCTGCTCCTCCCCCGACGGCCCGCCGCGGCCGGCCGCCTCCAAGGCGGCGGCCCGCCCGACGTCGGCCGGGTCGATGGGGCGCTCGCTGGCGAGGGCCAGGAAGCGCTGCGGGCCGGCCAGGGCGGCGAGGGGGTAGGCGGCCGGCTGGCCGGCCACGGTGAGCGCACTGCGCCCGCCGGGCAGCCGCCCGCGGAAGAAGACCTCGGTGCCGCCCGGACCGGACCGCACCAGCACCACCTCAGCCGGCCGGCCCAGCTCCACCTGGAACTGGAGGGAGGCCTCGGCCGGGACCTCCTGCCCGGAGACCCCCTTCTCGAGGACCGGGGCCGCGCCGGGGGCCGGGACCAGCACCAGGAACCGGAGGCGGAGCGGCACGGCCTGGGCCGCCCCGCCCTTCAGGCCGTCCCAGCCGGCCGGGGGCGCGGCGGTGGGCGACCGGGTCGCGAGGAGGCCGGCCAGGCCGGCCAGCAGCAGGGCGGCGGCCGCCGCCAGGGGCACCGCCAGCCGGCGCCGGGGGGCGCCTTCCCGCGAGGGGCGGAGCACGGTCGGAGCCGGGAGCGGAGCGGGGCGCGCGCGCACCGCCACCGGGCCGCGGCGGACCGTGGCCATGATCCGGGCGAACTCGAGGTCGTTTCCGGCGGCGGCCGCCGGGACGCGTCCCACTTGCGCCAAGGCCTCATCGACCACCCCGTCCAGGGCGTCCGCCCGATCCCGGGAGGTCAGGAAGCCCTCGCAGGCGTCGCAGTCGGAGCGGAGGTGATCCTGGAGGACCCTGGCCGCGGGCGGCGGGAGGGTGCGGTTGAGGAGCTGGCGGTACGAGCCGTGGGTCAGGTGCATGGCGAGAGCCTTCGAACTTAAGACTCATCGCCTCGCAATCTGGCCACTTCGGCGAGCACCCGCCGCTTCACCTTGGCCCGAAACCGCTCCAATCTCATGGTGATGGCGCTCTTTCCGACCCCCAGGCGATCGGCGATCTGGCGGGCCGAGAGGCTCCCCTCGACGTAGAAGAGGTGGACCGTCTCCTTCTCGGCCCCCTCGGGCAGCTCGGCGATGATCCGCCGCACCACGGCCAGCTCGGCGTCGGCCTGGGGATCCGGGTAGGCCTCCTCCTCGGCGACGGTGGTCTCGGTCTCCCGGGCCAGCTCGTCGGCCAGGTCGGCGCCGGCGCGGCGGCGGGCCAGGCGGGAGAGGGCCCGGTTCCGGGCGATGGTGAGCAGCCAGGCGCCGAAGCGCGCGGGATCCTTGAGGCCAGCCAGGCTCCGGAAGGCCCGGACGAAGGCCTCCTGGACCACGTCGTCCACGTCATCGCCGTCGAAGTCGGCGAAGGAGCGGGCCACCCGCCACGCCCCCGCCCGGTGGCGGTCGTAGAGGGACCGGTGGGCCCCGGCGTCGCCCCCGATGGCGAGGGCCACCAGGTGGGCGTCGTCGGGCTCGAGGGGCAGGGCCATGCTGGCAGCCGGCGGGGTCACGCGCCGACACCCTAAGCAGGTTCATTTCGGTCCCGAATCGTCCGGACGACATATGTCGGAGTGGCAACGGATCGGCCCCGATATGGCGCGGATCGGCGTGGGCTGGTACGACCGCCACATGGCCTCGCCCCCGCCGCCAAGCCTGGTCCGCCTGGCCCTGCTGGCCTCGCTCCTCCACTTCGGGTTCGACGCGATCTTCCGGGTGTGGACGATCACCACACCCTCCTACCTGCAGCTCGCCTACATGGGCGAGCCGTTCCGCGAGATCCTCGGGATGCTCGGGGTGGACGCGGTGTCGGCCGTCACGGCCGCCGTCTCCGGGCTGGTCTCGGGCATCTTCGCCCTGGCGCTGCAGGAGGTCGCGGTCCACCGCCGCCTCAAGCTGGGGCTGCTCCTGCTCCTCCTCTGGTGCTTCACGGGCGGGTTGACCTTCGCGGTCTACCTGGACGCACCGTGGTGGGTGGAGGTCGGGAGCCTGGCCGCCGGCCTGCCGCGCGCCGCCGCCATCGCCTTCTTCCTCGACCGGCTGGTCCCGGCGGTGGCCGCCCTGCCCAGCGACGGGGGCGCCTCCGGGGAGGCCGCCGAGGGCGCGCCGCCCTCGCCGGGGGCCTGACCGCGCTACCGGGCCGACGGCAGCAGGGGGCGGAGCTTCCGCTTGCCCGGGGTTGCGGCGGACGCGGGCCGGGCGGCGCGCAGGCGCTCCAGGTCCGCCCTGGCCTCCTCGCCCCGACCCAGCCGCTCCAGCACCAGGGCGCGGCGCAGCCGGACCTCGTCGTCGTCGGACACGGCCAGCGCGCGCCGGTAGGCCGCCTCGGCCGCGGCGTCGTCGCCGGTCAGCTCGGCGAGCTGGCCGGCCAGCACGTCGCGCCGCGGATCGCCCGGCGTCCCCTGCTCGAGGAGGCGGACCACCATGGGCAGGTCCACCCCGTCGGCGAGGAGGCGGGCCGCCTCGTCGAGGGCCGCCGCCCCGGTCGGCAGCGGGGGCAAGGCGGGCGGAGGCGGCGGGGCCTCGACCACCGGCGGCGGCGGCGTCGGGGCCGGCGGCGCGCCGGCGCAGGCCTGGAGGTCGGCGGCCGCGGCCAGCGCAAGGCAGGCGAGCGCGAGACGGGCCGGGGCCTGGCGGCGTGGAGCAGGGGCGGTCACGGGCGGATGATACACGCGCCGGCGGCCGATCATTCCCCGGCGGGGTCGCGGTAGCCGCCGCCGGCGGGACGGGGTATGGACGGCGCGCGATGACCTCCGACCGCGCCCTGGCCCAGCTCGGCTGGCCCGAGATCCTGGCGGCCCTGGCCGAGCGCTGCCGCCTCCCGGCCGGCCAGCGCCGCGCCCACGCCCTCCCCTTCCACCCCGACGCCGCCGCGGCGCGCGAGGCCCTGGCCCGCGTGGACGAGGCCCGCCGCCTCTCCGAGTCCGGTGCCTCGCTGCCGCTGGGCGGGCTCACCGACGTGGACGGCCCCCTCGACCGGGCCGCCAAGGGCGGCGTGCTGGAGCCGCTGGCGCTCCGCGAGCTGGCGGCCCTGGCCCGCGCCGCCGCCCGCACCCGCGCCGCCCTGCTGGCCCGGGCCGGCGAGCTGCCGCGGCTGGCGGAGCTGGCCGCGCCCATCGAGGTGGACGAGCGGCTCTCCGACCGGATCGAGCGGGCCATCGAGCCCTCCGGCGCCATCTCCGACCGCGCCAGCCCGGAGCTGGCCGAGGCGCGGGAGCGGAGCCGCGGGCTGCACCGGGCCCTCAAGGTCAAGGTGGAGACCTACCTGGCCGACCCGGAGATGGAGCGCCACCTCCGCGACCGCTACTTCACCATCCGCAACGAGCGGTACGTGCTGCCCATCCAGGTGGCCAGCCGCGCCGAGGTGCCCGGCATCGTCCACAACGCCTCCCAGTCCGGCCAGACGCTCTTCGTCGAGCCCGAGGGGATGGTGGAGCTGGGCAACGAGCTGGCCATCGCCGCGGCGGCCATCGCCGAGGAGGAGGCCCGGGTGCTCCGCGAGCTCTCGGCGGCGGTGCAGGCCCGCGCCGGGGCCCTCGCCGCGGCGCTCTCGGTGCTGGCGGCCCTGGACGTGCTGGAGGGCTCGGCGCGCCTCGCCTCCGACCTCGACGCCCACGCGCCGGAGGTGGCCAGCGAGCAGGGCGGCTTCGAGCTGCTCTCGCTGCGCCACCCGCTGCTGGCGCTCCAGGGGAAGAAGGTGGTGGCCAGCCACGTGCGCCTCTCGCCGCCGGCCCGGGCCCTCATCGTCTCGGGCCCCAACGGCGGCGGCAAGACGGTGGCCATCAGCGCGGTGGGGCTGGCCTCGCTCATGCTGCGCGCGGGCCTGCCGGTGCCGGCCGCCGAGGGGTCGCGCCTCCCCTTCTTCCTGGAGGTGCGCGCCGCGGTGGACGAGCGGGGCGACCTGCACAAGGACCTCTCCACCTTCACCGCCCACCTCACGGCGGTGAAGTCGATGCTGGCCGGCGCGGTGCCCGGCTCGCTGGTGCTGGTGGACGAGATCGCCGCCGACACCGATCCGCGGGAGGGGGCGGCGCTGGCCGCCGCCATCCTGGAGGCGCTGGTGGCGCGCGGCGCCACGGTCCTGGTCACCACCCACCTCGACGAGCTGAAGGCGCTGGCCCTCACCGACCCGGCCTACGCCAACGCCCGCGTCGGCTTCGACGCCGAGCGGCTGGCCCCCACCTACCAGCTCCACCTCGGCTCGCCCGGCTCCTCCTCGGCCATCGAGGTGGCGGCGCGGGTGGGGCTGCCGCCCTCGGTGGTGGAGCGGGCCCGCGCGGCGCGCCACGGCCAGGGCGGGGCGCTGGGCGAGGCGCTGGCGGCGCTGGAGGCGGAGCGGGCGCGGCTGGCCGCCGAGCGGGCCGGGCTGGAGCGCTCGCTCCAGGCGGCGCGGCGGGCCGAGGCCGAGGCCAAGGCCCGGGAGGACGCGGCCCGCAAGGCGGAGCGCGAGGCGGCGGCGCGCCTCGGCGAGGCGGTGGCCGAGGAGCTGGAGGCGGCCCGCGAGGAGGTGGCCTCGCTGCTGGCCTCGCTCCAGGCCCAGCCCACGGTGCGCAAGGCCACCGAGGCGGCGGCGCAGCTGGAGGCCTGGAAGGCCCAGGTGGCCCAGGCCTCCCGGGTGGCCGAGGCCAAGGCCGAGACGGCCGCCGAGGCGCTGCCGGGCGGCGAGGTGAAGGTCGGCGTGCGCGTCCGCATCGCCTCCCTCGGCCAGGAGGGCGAGGTGCTGGAGGTGGACGGCCGGCAGGCGCTGGTGCAGGCCGGCCCGCTCAAGGTGCGCCGGCCCCTCGCCGACCTGGTGCCCCTCACCGGCAAGGCCCGCGAGGCCAGGATGGCCACGTCGCGGGAGGACAAGCTGGCCGCCGCCGAGGAGGCCCGGCCCGACGCGCCCCGGCTGGCTGAACGCCGGCTGGACGTCCGCGGGATGAGGGTGGACGAGCTGCTCCGCGAGGTGGAGCGCTTCCTCGACCGGCTCTACACCGCCGGCGAGCACGACGCCGCCATCCTGCACGGCCACGGGACCGGCGCGCTCAAGCAGGCCTTGCGCGACGCCCTGTCGGCCTCGCCGTACGTGGGTGCCTTCCGCCCCGGCGATCGGCACGAGGGCGGCGACGCGGTGACGGTGGTGGCGTTCCGGCGCTGATCCGCGGAGTGAACATCGACTTGCAAGTCAAGCCGATTGCTTGCTGTTCCTCGTTCGGGTGCAGAATTTACTGCGTTGCGTCGTCAGATTTGCGTTGGCCCGTGACGAGCGTGTGGTATGGATCACTTCACCCCGTCCGGGCTACCCACGCGAGTCTCAAGGCCCGGGCCCACCCGCGCACCTCCTCGGAGGAAACGAATGAAGGCTCTTCAGAAGCTCTTTGCGGTCGCCGTCGCCCTCGCCATGCCCGCCCTGGCGCTGGCCGAGGAGGCCGCTGCCCCCAGCGTGAAGGTCACCCCGTACGGCTTCGTCCAGCTGTCGGGCTACTTCGACGCCAACACCTTCGCCAATAAGGACTACCCCGGCGCGGCCTCCAAGGCCCAGGCTGGCGGCGCGTTCCTGATGAGCGCGCGGTACTCGCGCCTCGGCTTCAAGCTGGCGGTGGATGACGCCACCAACTGGACGGGCGCCAAGCTGGGCGGCGGCCTCGAGTTCGACTTCAAGGCCGGCCACCTCGCGACCACCTCCACCACCTGGTACAACGGCGTGATGCGCCTCCGCCTGGCCTTCGTCACGGCGGACTGGAAGACGGACTACGGCACCTGGCAGATCCTGGCCGGCCAGCACTACGGCCTGGTGAACGGCGTGTTCGCCACCTCGATCACCCACACGGCCGACCCGCTCTTCTGGCAGGCCGGCAACGTGTGGCGCCGCGCCCCTGAGGTCCGCCTCTCGTACCTCGGTGGCAAGGACATGCTCGGCCTGAACGTGGCCGTGGCCGCCCTCTCGCCGCAGACCGCCGACGGCGCCGCCGCCGACTTCGGCACCGGCAACCAGTCGCGCGCGCCGTCCCTCGAGGCCCGCGTGGGCATCGACAACAAGTTCGACATGGTCTCCGTCAACGCCGGCGTCAGCTACGCCACCGGCAAGCGCCGCATCGCCACCAACCCGAACGTGGACCGCACCCAGTCGATCGTCGGCGTGGACGCCCAGATCGGCTCCCAGTACCTCGACCTGAAGGGTGAGTTCTTCAACCAGAAGGGCGCCGGCGACACCTACAACACCATCGCCCCCGGCACCGTGGGCGCTGGCGCCGCCGCCACCGCCGCCTCCGGCACCGGCTACTGGGCCCAGGCCATCGTGAAGCCGGTCCCGCAGCTCAGCGTGATCTTCGGCTACGGCACGGAGAAGGTGAAGAACTCCGACGCCGCCCAGATCGCCGCCTCGGCCACCGCCCGCGAGGAGAACACCCAGCTCGCCGGCGGCGTGATCGTCAACGCCGGCAAGTTCTGGAAGTTCGGCGTGGAGGTCACCCAGACCACCACCAAGTACGCCGGCGACCACGTCAAGCAGGACGCCCTGCAGACCGCGGTCTCCACCCAGCTGGCGTTCTAAGCTGAGGTCGGCCTAGCCGTTCCGAGGGGCGCCCGGCGAGAGCCTGGCGCCCCTCTCCATTTGTACGGGGCTGCGCCCCGCCCCGACCGGCAGAGCCGGCTCGGGGCCCCACCCTGCCGGCCGCGCCGCGCCTCACCCCTCCCGCGCCGACGGCGGCACCAGCTGCGCCAGCTCCACCGCCGACTTCACGCCCATCTTCTCGAAGAGGCGCGACCGGTGGACCTCCACGGTCCGCATGGAGAGCCCCAGGTCGTCGGCGATGGCCTTGTTGGGCAGCCCCTTCAGCACCCCGGCCATCACCTCGCGCTCCCGCGCCGTGAGCGCCCCGAGGCGCGCCGCCAGCCCGGCCTCGGCGGCGTGCTCGCTGCGGCGGGCCAGGTCGCGCCGGAGCGCCTCCTCCACCAGGTCCACCAGCTGGTTGTCGTTGAAGGGCTTCTCCACGAAGTCGAAGGCGCCGCGCTTCAGCGCCGCCACCGCCAGCGGCACGTCGCCGTGGCCGGTGAGGAAGATGACCGGCAGCGCCGACCCGCGGGCCTTGAGCGCGTCGAAGCACTCGACGCCGCTCATGCCGCCCATGCGCACGTCGAGCACCACGCAGCCGGGCGCGCCCGCGTCGTGGCCGGCCAGGAAGGCCTCCGCCGAGGGCCAGGTGGCGGTGGCCAGGCCGCGCGAGCCGAGGAGCCAGGCCAGGGCGTCGCGGATGGCCCCGTCGTCGTCGACCACGTGGACCGTGCCCTGGCTCACGCGGCCTCCAGCGGCAGCGAGAAGGAGACCACCGTGCCACCGCCCGGGTTGTCCTCGGCCCAGACCCGCCCGCCGTGGGTCTCCATGATGGAGCGGCAGATGTGGAGCCCCATGCCCATGCCCCCGGCCTTGGTGGTGAAGAAGGGCTGGAACATCTGCTGGCGCACCTCGGGGGTGAGGCCGCAGCCGCGGTCGGCCACCGCCACGGTGACGGCCGGGCCGGCGCGGGTCACCGCCACCTCCAGGCGGCGGGCCGGCGCGGGCGTGGCCGCCATGGCGTCCATGCCGTTGCGCAGCAGGTTGAGGAGCACCTGCTGCAGCAGCACCGGGTCGGCCTGCAGCTCCGGGTCGGGCTCGGCGTAGGAGACGGCCAGGCGCACCTGCCGAGTGCGCGCCTCGGCCTCGGCGAAGCCCACCGCCTCCTCGACGGTGGCGTTGAGCCGCACCGGGACGCGGGTGGGGGCCCGCTGGCGCACGAACTCGTGGACCCGCCGGATGATCTGGCCGGCCCGCTGCGCCTGCTGGGCCGCCTTGGTGAGCGCCTCCTCCAGGCGGGCCCGCAGCGCGGCGGCGTCGCCGGCGGCGTCGGCCGCGCCCAGCACGTTGAGGCAGCCGGTGGTGTAGCCGGCGATGGCCGCCAGCGGCTGGTTCAGCTCGTGGGCCAGGGCCGAGGCCATCTCGCCCATGGTGACCAGGCGGGCGGTGGCGGCCAGCTTCTCCTCCTGCTGGCGCGCCCGCTCGCGGGCCTGCTTGCGCTCGGTGATGTCGAGCACCGAGCCCATCCAGCCGGCCTGCTGGCCGTCGTCGCCGACCAGGGGCGCCTCGAAGAGCAGGGCGTCGAAGCGCTCCCCGCCGCGCCGCATCAGCCGCAGCTCCAGGCCGGTGGCCGAGGGGCCGGCCTGGCGGGCGGCCCTGATGTCCTCGAAGATCCGGCCCGCCTCCTCCGGCGGCCAGTGGGGCTGGTCCAGCCCCTCCCGCCCCATCAGCTCGGCCGGCTCGTAGCCCACCATGCGGCAGAAGGCCGGGTTCACGTAGATGACCCGCCCGGCCATGTCCACGGCGCGCATGCCGGTGTGGAGCGAGTCCTCCATGGCCTTGCGGAAGGCGTGCTCCTCGCGGAGCGCCTGCTCGGTGTCGAGGCGGCGCTGGATGTGGCGGCGCAGCGCCCAGAGGTTCCAGAGCATGGCGCCGGCCAGGCCCACCAGGGCGGCGGTGATGAGGGTGGGCAGGAGCGGCGTGGGGCGCGGGTAGCTGGCCAGGTGGAGCACCAGCCCCTGGCCCGGCGGCTCCAGCGGCACCTGGTGGGTGCGCTCGGCCGACTCGGCCGCCGCCACGTTGGAGTTGGCCGCCAGCACCGCGCCGGCGGCGTCGCGCAGCGTCACCCGGTGCTTCTCGGCCAGCCACCAGGGGACCAGCCCGGCCAGCAGCCCCTCGAGGTCGATGACGCCCACCACCGCCCCGGCCCGCTGGCCGCCGCGGAAGCGGGGCACGAAGACCTCGATGCGGGGCTCGCCCCCTTCGGCGTACGGGGGGCCCCAGGCCGGCTTGCCGGTGCCCTGCATGAGCCGGAGCGCCGTCTCGCGCCCGTCGTGGGCCGGGCCGGAGAGGTCGTAGGGGAGCCCCGGCTCCAGCGGGCGCGGCGCCGCCGCCGCCACCCGCCCCGCCTCGTCGAGCACCAGCACCTGGACCAGGCCGGGGCTGGTGGGCAGGAGGTGCGAGACCAGCACCTCCAGCGACGCCTGGTCGGCGCCGTGGCCGGCCGGGGCGCGGTCCAGCTCGGCGAGCTGCTCCACCTCCCGGTCCAGGCTGAAGCGCACGTTCTGCTCGACCCAGAGGATGTCGCGGATCAGCGCGTCGCGCGACTCGTCCACCTCCTGGCGGTGCTGCACCCAGAGCAGCCCGAGGAAGGCCACCACGAAGAGGCCGATGGAGACCCGCGGGGCGTGCCAGAGCCAGTGGGGCCGGGACCGGTCGCCGGGTTCGCGCGGGGCGGGGCGGAGGAGGGTGGGCATGCGGTGGCGGCGCCGCCGGCCATCCTGCCCGGACGGCCGGGAGCGGCGCAACCGCCCTCGACCGCGGCGCGCCCGGCGGTGCATCATCCCAGGACGCATGCCCCCTTCCCCCCGCCTCCGCGCCCTGGCGCTGGCCGCCCTCGGCGCGGCCGCGCTGGCCGCCGCCCCGGCCCCCGCCGCGGCCGCCGGCCCCATCGTCATCCGCTTCAGCCACGTGGTGGCGGTGGACACGCCCAAGGGGCAGGCGGCCGAGCACGTGCGGCGGCGGGTGGCGGAGCTGACCGGCGGGCGGGCCCGGGTGGAGGTCTTCCCCAACGGCACCGGCTACAAGGACCAGGAGGAGATCCAGGCGCTCCAGCTCGGCGCGGTGGACCTGCTGGCCCCCTCGCTCTCCAAGTTCGGCCAGCTCGGGCTCCGCGAGTTCGAGGCCTTCGACCTGCCCTTCCTCTTCGACGACGAGGCGGCGCTGCGCCGGGTCACCGAGGGGCCGGTGGGGCGCGAGCTGCTGCGCCGGCTCGACCAGAAGGGGATCGTGGGGCTGGCCTTCTGGGACTCGGGCTTCAAGTCCTTCTCGGCCAACCGGCCGCTGCGGTCGCCCGAGGACTTCCGCGGGCTGCGGATGCGCATCCAGGCCTCCGGCGTCATCGACGCGCAGATGCGGGCGCTGGGGGCGCTGCCGCAGGTGCTCCCCTTCCCCTCGGTCTTCCAGGCCCTGCAGGCCGGCGTGGTGGACGGGACCGAGAACCCCATCTCCAACTTCTGGACCCAGGGGATGAACCGGGTGCAGCGCCACCTCACGCTGACCCGCCACGGGTACCTGGGCTACGTGGTCATCGCCAACCGGCGCTTCTGGGACGGGCTGCCCCGCGACGTGCGGGCCGCGCTCGAGCAGGCCCTCGGCGAGGCCACCGCCCTCGCCAACCGGCTGGCCCGGGAGCGGGCCGAGGCGGACCTGGAGGCGGTGCGCCGGGCCGGCACCACCGAGGTGCACGTGCCCACCCCGGCGGAGCGGCGACGCTTCGTGCAGGCGCTCCGACCGGTCCACCAGGCCATGGCCGACCGGATCGGCCGCGACCTGCTCCGCGACATCTACGCCGCCACCGGCTTCGACCCGACGGCGCCCTGATCGCCCGGACGCCGCGCCCTGCGGCGTGATGACACGCCGCCGTGCGTCATCGCGGACGGGCCGTACGGAAGGGGCAGGCGTTTCGGCTCAAATGGGGCGTCCGCCCCTCCCTGGCCGGCCCATTGCGGATCTCCACAATGGTCAAGCGGCGCCCGAAGCGGGCAGGATTCCGGTCCACGCCTCACCCCCCGTGCTTGGAGGTCCACACATGAAGAAGCTCGCGTCCCGCCTGCTCGCCACCGCGGCCGTCGCCGCGCTCCTCCTGCCCGGCGCCGCGCGCGCCGCGCCCGTCAAGGTCGGCTTCATCAACTCCATCACCGGCCCGCAGGCGCCCATCGGCGAGACCATGACCTACGGCGCCGAGCTGGCGATCGAGGACCTGAAGAAGAAGGGCATCGACGTCCAGCTCTTCAAGCAGGACGACTCGGGCAAGCCGGACAAGGCCATCAGCGCCATCGAGCAGCTGGCCACCGGCGACGAGGTCTCCATCGTGGTCGGCCCGTACACCTCCGCCTGCGCCAACGCGGTGGCCAAGCAGGCCGAGCAGTACGGCGTGCCCCAGGTGATCCCGGCCGCCTCCAAGGAGGACATCACGCGCCAGGGGTACAAGTGGGTCTTCCGCGTCAACGCGCCGGGTGAGGTCTACGCCCACTCGCTCATCGACGCGGCGCTGGCCTTCGGCCACCCCAAGACGGTGGCCTTCATCTACGAGTCCACCGACTTCGGCGCCTCGCTCTCCAAGGTGGGCAAGGCCTACGCCGGCAAGAAGGGGCTCACCGTGGTGGCCGACGAGGCCTACCAGGCCGGCTCGCCCGACTACCGCTCCACGCTCACCAAGATCAAGGAGAAGAACCCCGACCTGGTGTTCATGGTCTCCTACGTGGCCGACGCCATCCTGCTGATGCGGCAGTCCAAGGAGATCGGCCTGAAGCCCCAGGCCTTCCTGGGCGGCGGCGCCGGCTTCGACACCGCGCAGTTCGAGGGCGAGACCGCCATCTCCACCAACGTGTTCTCGGTGACGCAGTGGACCCCCGACTCCAACGCCAAGTCGGAGGAGTTCACCAAGCGCTACCAGGCCAAGTACGGCAAGCGGCCCACCTACCACGCCGCCTGCACCTACACCTCGATGATGGTGGCCGCCGAGGCCGCCGCCAAGGGCGGCGGGAACCGCGACAAGGTCCGCGCCGCGCTGGCCTCCGGCTCGTGGCAGGACCTGCTCGGCGAGGTCAAGTTCGAGGCCTACGACGGCTACAACAACCAGAACAAGAACCCCATGCCGGTCATCCAGTACCAGGGCGGCAAGTCGGTGACGGTCTACCCGGCCAACGTGGCCAAGGCCAAGGCCGTCTACCCGTTCCCGGGCTGGAAGTAGGCGCCGGGCGGGCCGCGGCGTCGCGGGCCGGGGGTGGCGCAGGCCGCCCCCGCCGCGACGCCCCTGTGCCCGCCGCCCCGCGGCACACCCACGCAGCGCCCCAGCGCCGTCCGGCGGGGCCGAGGTGACCATGACGCTGTTCCTGCAATCGGCGCTTTCGGGGATCCTGGTGGGGGGCGTCTACGCCCTCATCGGCATCGGCCTCACGCTCATCTTCGGCGTGATGCGGGTCATCAACTTCGCCCACGGCGACCTGCTCATGCTGGGCATGTACGCCACCTGGGGGATCTTCACGCTCCTCGGCTGGGACCCCTACGCCTCGCTGGTCCTCACCGCCCCGGCCATGTTCCTGCTGGGGGCGCTGCTGCAGAAGACGGTCATCAACCGGGTGCTGGGGGCGCTCCCGCAGAACCAGATCCTCCTCACCATCGGCCTCGGCCTCATCATGAGCAACGCGGTGATGCTGGTGGCCACCTCCGACTACCGCATCCTCACCACCAGCTACTCCTCCTCCAGCTTCGACGTGGGCGGCATCTCGGTCTCGCAGCCGCTGCTCTACTCGTTCCTGGTGACGGCCGGGATCACCGCCGCCCTCTTCTGGTTCCTCTCCAAGACCGACACCGGCCAGGCGGTCCGCGCCACCGCCCAGGACCGCGACGCCGCCCAGCTCATGGGCATCAACGTGAAGAGCATGTCGGTGCTGGCCATGGGGCTCGGCACGGCGCTGGCCGGCACCGCCGGCGCGCTGCTGGCGCCGACCTACTACATCTTCCCGCAGGTGGGCGGGCCCTTCACCCTCAAGGCCTTCGTGGTGGTGGTGCTGGGCGGCATGGGCTCCATCGTCGGCGCCACCCTGGGCGGGATCCTCATCGGCCTCACCGAGTCGCTCTCCGCCGTCTACATCGCCAGCGGCCTCAAGGAGCTGGTGGTCTACGTCCTCTTCCTGCTCATCCTGCTCTTCAAGCCCGCCGGCCTGCTCGGCAAGTCGAGGATGTGATGGGATCCCTCATGCCCGCCCTGCCCCGCCTCCGCCTCCCGCGCGCCCGCGGCTTCGCCTGGCCGCCCTTCCTGGCCTACCTGGCCGTCATCGCCGTGGTGGCCCTGGTCCCCATGATGACCAGGAAGCCGGTCCTCCTCGACCTGTGGATCCTGGTCTTCCTGGCGGTGGCCCAGGGCGCCGCCTGGAACGTCATCGGCGGCTACACCGGCCAGTACTCGGTGGGCCACGCCGCCTACTTCGGCATGGGCGCCTACACGGTCATGATGCTGCTGGAGCTGGCCCAGATCCCGCCCTGGTGGGGCATCGGCCTGGCCATCATCAACGCGGTGCTGCTCTCGGTGGTGATCGGCTCGATCACCTTCCGCCTGCGCGGCCCCTACTTCGTGCTGGCCTCCATCGCGGTGGCCGAGATCATCCGGCTCGCCACCCTGCACTTCAAGGACTTCACCAAGGGGGCCGAGGGCATCCTCCTCACCGGCATCCCGCCGCTGGAGCTCTCCGAGACCCTCACCATCCGCTTCGTGGGGAAGCAGCCCTTCTTCTACGTGGCGCTGGCGCTGGCGGTGATCGTGGTGAGCGTCAACTGGCTGGTGCAGCACTCCAAGCTCGGCTACTACTTCCAGGCCATCCGCGAGGACCAGGACGCGGCCCACTCGCTGGGCATCAACCTGACCGTCTACAAGAGCCTGGCGCTGGCCATCTCGGCGGCCTTCACCGCGGCGGCCGGCGGCATCTGGGCCCTCTACGTGAAGTTCATCGACCCCAACCTGGCCTTCGGCCTGGGCGACGTCTCGGTCTGGATGGTGCTCATCTGCATCATCGGCGGGATCGGCACCACCGTCGGCCCGGTCATCGGCGCGGTGGTGCTGGTGCTCCTCGACCGCACCCTGCGCAACCCCAAGTGGCTGGTGGCGCTGGGGGTGCTGGGCGAGGAGTCCGGGGTGGTGACCTTCATCGAGGAGAAGTTCGGCAACGCCCACCAGCTGGTCTACGGCGTGCTGGTGGTGCTGGTGATCCTCTTCGCGCCGGAGGGGGTCCTGGGCCTGCTCCGCGCCGGCTGGGCCCGGCTCCGCAAGCGCCTCGCCCCGGCCGCTGCCGCCGCCCCGGAGGCCCCGTGAGCGCCCTCCTCGAGATCAAGCACGTCTCCAAGTTCTTCGGCGGCCTGGCCGCCAACTCGGACGTCTCCTTCGACGTCGAGCTGGGGTCGATCATGGGGCTCATCGGCCCCAACGGCGCCGGCAAGACCACCCTCTTCAACTGCATCACCGGCTACTACCCGCCCTCCAAGGGCGAGGTGCGGTTCAAGGGCGTGCTCATGAACGGGCTGCAGCCCAACCAGGTGTGCCGCCTGGGCATGGCGCGCACCTGGCAGAAGGTGCGCCCCCTGGCCAAGATGACGGTGGTCGACAACGTCATGGTGGGGGCGCTGGCCCGCACCAACTCCCTCAAGGTGGCGCGCCAGGTGGCCATGGAGCAGCTCCACGTGGTCAAGCTGGAGCGCAAGGCCGGCTTCCTGGCGGGCGGCCTGCCCATCGGCGAGCGCAAGAAGCTGGAGGTGGCCCGCGTGCTGGCCACCAAGCCGGAGCTGCTGCTCCTCGACGAGGTGATGGGCGGCCTCAACCCGGCCGAGTCGGAGGAGATCATCCAGCTCATCCTGGAGCTGAAGAAGCTCGGGCTGACCCAGGTGGTCATCGAGCACGACATGAAGGCCATCATGCGGCTCTCCGACCGGATCGTCTGCCTCAACTCGGGCGAGAAGCTGGCCGAGGGCACGCCGCACGAGGTGGCCCACCACAAGGACGTCGTCACCGCCTACCTCGGGGAGGCGCTCGATGCTTGAGATCGGGAAGCTCAACTTCGCCTACGGCGACATGCAGGTCCTGTGGGACGTGGACCTGTCCGTCCAGCAGGGCGAGATCGTCACGGTGGTGGGCGCCAACGGCGCCGGCAAGTCCACCATCCTGCGCAACGTGTCGCGGCTGGTGCGGGCGGGGAAGGGGTCGCTGCGCTTCCAGGGCGAGGACCTGACCCGGCTCCAGTCGCACGAGGTGGTGGCCAAGGGCCTGGTGCAGGTGCCCGAGGCGCGCCGCATCTTCCCCGAGATGACGGTGGTGGAGAACCTCCGCATGGGCAGCTACCTGCCCGCCACCCGCGCCGACCGGGCCCGCAACATGGAGCGGGTCTTCACCCTCTTCCCCCGCCTCGGCGAGCGCAAGTCACAGCTGGGCGGCACCATGTCGGGCGGCGAGCAGCAGATGCTGGCCATCGGGCGCGGCCTGATGGCCAACCCCAAATTGCTGCTCCTCGACGAGCCCTCCCTCGGCCTATCACCGCTGTTCGTGAAGAACATCTTCGACATCATCAAGACCATCAACGCGCAGGGGACCACCATCCTGCTGGTCGAGCAGAACGTCTACCAGTCCCTGCACATCAGCCACCGCGCCTACGTCCTGGAGACCGGGCGCGTGGTACTCACCGGCACGGGCGCCGAGCTGCTGGCCAACGCCCACGTCAAGAAGGCCTTCCTGGGGATGTGACCATGAGCGAGAAGAAGCTGACCGTCGGCGACTGGATGACGCCCAACCCCATCACCATCCAGGCGGACACCTCGATCATCGAGGCCATCCACCTGCTCAAGGAGCGGAACATCCGCCGCCTCCCGGTGATGCGCGGCACCACCATCGCCGGGCTGGTCACCGAGAAGATGCTGCTCGGCTACATGCCGACCAAGGCCACCTCGATGGACCAGTGGGAGGTGCACTACCTCCTCTCCAAGACCCCGGTCTCGGCGGCCATGAACCCGAAGCCCTACACGGTGCTGCCCGACACCCCGGTCGCCGAGGCGGCCCGCCTGCTCCACGACCGCAAGCTCAACGGCGTGATCGTGGTGGACGACAAGGGCGGCCTGGCCGGCCTGCTGACCACCACCAACGCCCTCGAGGCGCTCATCTTCTTCGCCCAGGTGGCGGCAAAATAACGGGGCTGCGCCCCGCCCCGCCAAGCAAAGCTCGGCGGGGCCCCACCCCGCTGCGTGGGGCCCTGCGCGGCTGTCGCCCTTCGGGCTCGGCCGCGCGTCCCACGGGGAGGGACTCCGTCCCTCCCCAGCCTGCGGCTGGGGCCCCTCCCTGGCGGCGAGGGCGGCCTACTTGAAGAACAGCATGCGGCCGGCGGCGTAGAGGCCGACCGCAATCGCCACCCCGCGCATGACGCCGGGGGAGAGGCGCTGGGCGAGGTGCGCCCCGCCCCAGCCGCCGGCGGTGCAGGCCACCGCCATGATGACCGCGGCCCAGATGTCGGCGCTCCCGGTGGCCAGGAAGAGGATGGCCGCCGCGCCGTTGGCCAGGAACGAGAGCAGCACCTTGAGGGCGTTGGCGTGCTGGCCGCTCGACGGCAGGAGCACGCTCATGGAGGCCAGCATGAGGATGCCCATGGCCGCGCCGAAGTAGCCGCCGTAGATGCTGATGAGGAACTGCACCACCCAGAGCACCGCCGGGTGATCGGCGCCGTGCACGCCGGCGAGCGACCGCTTGATGGGCCCCTGCAGCGCCAGCAGCGCGCAGGCGAAGACGATGAGCCAGGGCACCACCGCCCCGAAGACCTTCTCGGGCAGCCAGAGCACCAGCGCCGAGCCGATGAGCCCGCCGATGACGGAGGGGACCGCCAGCGTGATGGCCCGCTGCCGCTCCTCCGCCAGGTGCTTCTTGTAGGCGAAGGCGCTGGAGAGCTGCCCGGCCCAGAGCGCCAGGGTGTTGGTGGCGTTGGCGGTGACCGGCGTCATGCCCACGCCGAGGAGCGTCGGGAAGGTGAGCAGCGTGCCGCCCCCGGCGATGGCGTTGATGACGCCCGCGCCGGCCGAGGCCGCGGCGATGATGGCCGCCTGGGTGAGGGTCATGCCGACGTCCTAGCGCACCTGGGGGTGGGAGGGCGAGGAGGATGGGGGTGACCGGTGGGCGGGGCGGGGTGAGCGGCATGGGGTGACGCGCGGCGGGCTGGATCTCGACCGGGACCTGGACTTGGACCTGGACCCCAGCCCAGCCCCGACCCCGACCCCGACCTCGACCCCGACCCCGACCCCGACCTCGACCCCGACCTCGACCCCGACCTCGACCTCGACCTCGACCCCGACCTCGACCTCGACCCCGACCGCTTGCTCCGCCCCCTCACCCCGTCCCTCTCCCCCTCCGGGGGAGAGGGGAGGAGCGCCGCCTTCCGGACGCTCCAGCCGGCCGTCACCAGCGCCTTTCGCGCCGCCGCCACGGACATGCCCGTCAGCTCCGCCACCATCCGCACCGCCCGCCGCCGCAGCTTCTCGTTGGTCGGCGCCAGGTCGATCATCCGCCCCCCGCGCACCGCGCCCAGCTGCACGAAGGCCGCGGTCGAGAGGATCCCCAGCGCCATCTTGGCCGCCGTCCCCGCCTTCATGCGCGTCGAGCCGGCGATGCGCTCGGCGCCGGTGGGGAGCACCACCCGGTGGTCCACCTCGGGCCGGGCGGCCGGGTTGGAGGTGAGGAGGGCGGTGGCGGCGCCGCGGCGCCGGGCCTCGGCCAGCGCGGCCAGGGCGTAGGGCGTGGTGCCGGACGCGGTGATGCCGACCACCAGGTCCCGCGCCCCGACCCGCAGCCGGGCCACGGCGCGGCGGGCGGCCGGGGCGTCGTCCTCGGCCCCTTCCACGGCGCGGGTGAGGGCGCGCGGCCCGCCGGCGATCAGGGCCACCACCCGGCCGGGCGCGACGCCGAAGGTGGGCGGGCACTCGGCGGCGTCGAGGGCGCCGAGGCGCCCCGAGGTGCCGGCCCCGGCGTAGACCAGGCGACCGCCGGAACGCAGCGCGCCCGCGGCCGCCGCCGCGAGGCGGGCGAGCGCGGGCAGGGCGCGGGACACGGCGCGAGCCGCCTCGCGATCGCCGGCGTGGAGCCGGGCGACGAGGCGGCCCGGAGTGAGCCGCTCCAGGGCTGGACCGTCGGGGTGGGGTGCCTCGGTGACCGGGATCCGGCGCATCCGACGCAACGCGCCGCCCGGTTCGCCTCGCGGCGCCACGGGGCGGCGGCCCGGGGGTGCTACGCGGACGCCGCGGCGGCGCGGTTCCGGCCGCGGCCGGCCTTCACGATCTTGCCGGCCTTGAGGCAGCGGGCGCAGACCCGGATGTGCTTCACCTCGCCGTCCTTGACGACGCGAACCGAGCGGAGGTTCGGGAGCGAGCGGGTCTTGGTCTTGTTGTTCGCGTGGGAGACGATGTTGCCGACGAGCGGCCCCTTCCCACATTCATCGCAGCGGCGTGCCATGTCTTCTTCTCCGAAAAGCCGAAAGCCGAAAGAGCGCGGCATATTACGCATCCGCGCCCAGAAAGCAAGGGCCGACCGACCTACCTCGGCTTCTCCTTGCCGCCGAGGAGCGCCACGGCGTGGGCGGCCGCCTGCAGGCCGGCGTAGAGCTCGCCCTCCTGGCCGAGCCCCGGCACCACCTCGCGGCTGGCCAACAGCAGGTTCTTCCAGGGGGTCTTGACCGGCAGGCCGCAGACGCCGAGGGCCGGCTGGTCCACCGTCACGAGGTGCGGCACCGGGGCCGGCGAGACGCTGTGGACCAGGTGGCGCTCGTGGAAGGGCAGGGCCTCGGCCAGGGCGGCGTCGAGGCGGGACCGGGCGCCGGGCAGGTCGGCGCCGGCCGGGGCCAGCGTCCAGGCCGAGACCAGCCGCTCGCCGGCGGTCGGCTCGGCGTGGCCCTTCCTCGACTCGTGGCGCGCCGCGGCCACCTCCACCAGCACCGCCTCGTCGGGCGGCGTCCCCTCGCCCAGCACCAGGACGGCCGGCCCGAGGGCCGGCGGGAGGGCGGCGGGGCGGACGACCAGGTGGCGGGCCACCAGGCCGCGCCCCGGCCGGACCCGGCCGAGGAGCTTGGCGGCCCGCTGCGGGGCGTCGCCGCCGAGGAGGCCGGTGAGCCAGCGGAGCGGCGCCGCCAGGACGAAGGCGCGGGCCAGGTAGGCGTCGGGCGAGCCGGCCACGCGGACGGCGCCGAGCCGCCCGCCCTCCACGGCGATCGACTCGACGCGGGCCGGCTCGGCGGCGGTGCCGAGCACCACGCCGCGGGTCTCGGCCACCTTGCGCCGCATCGCCTCCTCCAGCGCGGGGGCCGAGGGGCCCACCCGGTGCAGGCCGCGGAGGGCCACGCCGCAGAGGCGGGCCACCGAGAGCGGCGCCGGGGGACCGTCGAGGCGGGAGAGGAAGCGGTGGAGCGCCAGCAGGGCGCCGGCCAGCGGGTGGCCGTCGAGGCCGGCCAGCGGGTCGTCGGACGCCACCGCCGCGGTGCGCGCGCCGGCCGCCTGCGCCCCCACCTTGAGCGCCTTGCGCAGGGCGAAGCCGTCGAAGAAGCCGCCGGGGGGGAGGGGCGGCGCCGCCTTGAGGAACTGGCCGCCCGCCTCGGCCGCGGCGGCCAGGCCCTCCAGGCCGCGGGCCAGCCGCTCGGCGTCGCCGCGCCAGGCGCGACGCAGCTCGCCGGCGAGGTGGCCCGGCTCGCGGGCCAGGTCGAGGCGCTGCCGCGGGAAGAGCAGCTGCAGGTCCGGGGTGAGGGGCTCCAGGGCCCGGGCCGCGTCGGAGACCAGCCCCAGCTCGGCCAGCATGCCGTCGGCGGCCGGCAGCGCCCGGGTGCCGGGGAGGAGGCCGGGGCCGGCGGGGAGGAGCCAGCCGCCGTCGGCCGCCGGGGCCTCGGCGCCGGTGTCGATCACCAGCACCCGGAACCCGCGGCGCGTCAGCAGGGCGCCGGCCGCGGCGCCGCCCAGGCCGCCGCCGAGGACGCAGGCGTCGTAGACGCGCTGGGTGGCGGGGGGCTTGAAGGCGTTGGCCACGGCGCGCCTCAGGCCAGCTCGGGGGCGGGGGCGCGCAGGGCGCCCTGCGCCTCGCCCCGGTCGACCAGCACGCGCCGGCCGGAGAGCGAGAGGCGGCCGGCCGCGAACCAGGCCACCGCCTGCGGGTAGAGCCGGTGCTCCTCCACCAGGATGCGGGCGGCCAGCGCCGCCTCGTCGTCCGAGTCGAGCACCGGCACGGCGGCCTGGGCGATGACCGGGCCGGTGTCGGTCCCCTCGTCCACGAAGTGGACGGTGCAGCCGGCCAGCTTGACGCCGGCCTCCAGGGCCTGGCGCTGGGCGTGCAGCCCGGGGAAGGCGGGCAGCAGGGCCGGGTGGACGTTCATGACCCGCGGGCAGCCGCGGGTGGCCTCGGTGGGGCCGAAGGCGCGCAGGAAGGCCGGGGTCACCAGCCGCATGTACCCGGCCAGGCAGACCAGGTCCACCCGCGCGGCGCGGAGCCGCTCCACCAGCGAGAGGTCGTAGGCGGCGCGGTCGGCCTGCCCCTTGGAGGGCAGGCAGGCGGTGGGCACGCCGGCCTTCTCGGCCCGGGCCAGCGCGCCGGCGCCCGGCACGTTGGAGAGGACCAGCGCCACCTCGGCGCCGAGCCGCCCCGCCGCCGCGGCGTCGAGGAGGGCCTGGAGGTTGGTGCCCCCGCCGCTGGCGAGCACGCCCAGGCGCATCACCGGACGACCTCGCAGGTGGCCTCGCCGGCGCCGCCGCGCTCCACCGCGCCGATGGTCCAGGCGGAGAGGCCGCGCGCCGAGAGGGCCGCGTGGGCCGCCTGCTCGTCGCCGGGGGCCACCACCACGGTGAGCCCGATCCCCATGTTGAAGGTCCGGTACATCTCGTCGCGCGGCACGCCGCCCTCGCGCTCGATGAGGTCGAAGACGGGCGGCCGCTGCCAGCGCTTCTCCTCCAGCACGGCGCGGGTGCCGTCCGGGAGGTTGCGGGGCACGTTGCCGGGCAGGCCGCCGCCGGTGATGTGCCCCAGCGACTTCACCTTCACCGCCTCGAGGAGCGCCAGCACGTCCTTGGCGTAGATGCGGGTCGGCTCGAGGAGCAGGTCGGCCAGCGTCTTGCCGCCGCAGGACTCGAAGCGGGCGTCGAGGGGGTGCTTCTCCATGAGCGCCTTGCGGGCCAGGGAGTAGCCGTTGGAGTGGAGGCCGGAGGAGGCCACCCCGAGGACCACGTCGCCGGGCGCCACGGTGGTGCCGTCCACGATGCGCGGGCGGTCGACGCAGCCCACGGCGAAGCCGGCCAGGTCGTACTCGCCCCGCTCGTAGAAGCCGGGCAGCTCGGCGGTCTCGCCGCCGATGAGGGCGCAGCCGGCCTGGCGGCAGCCCTCGGCGATGCCCTTCACCACCTCGGCCCCCTGCTCGGCGGAGAGCTTCCCGGTGGCGTAGTAGTCGAGGAAGAAGAGCGGCTCGGCCCCCACCACCGCGATGTCGTTGACGCACATGGCGACGAGGTCGATGCCCACGGTGGCGTGCCGGTTCGCGGCGAAGGCCACCTTGAGCTTGGTGCCGACGCCGTCGGTGCCGGAGACCAGCACCGGCTGCTTGTACTTCGACACGTCGAGGGCGAAGAGGCCGCCGAACCCGCCGATGCCGGCCAGCACCTCGGGCCGCATGGTGGGCCGGGCGTGGGGCTTGATGAGCTCGACGAGCCGATCGCCCTCGTCGATGTCGACGCCGGCGTCGCGGTAGGTGAGGGACATGGCGCCCCCTGTACCGCGCCATGGGCCGGGGCCGCAAGCGGGAGAGAAACGGGCGGAACGGCGCCCGTCTGGTACCATCCGTCCTGCCCGATGGCCACCGCCCGCCGCGTCCTGCGCCTCACCGCGTTCCGGCTCGCCCTCTACGTCGGGCTGTGCTGCACCGCGCTCCACCTGCTGGACGTGCTCTGGGCCCGCAAGGGCTCCCGCCTGCCGGTCATCTCCCGCATCGAGCACGCCACCCAGGACTACGTGCTGACCACCCTGCGGGGCCCGCGCGCCCCGTCCGGCGACGTGGTCATCGTGGCCATCGACGAGCGCTCCATCCAGGCCGAGGGGCTCTGGCCCTGGAGCCGCGCCAAGATGGCCCGGCTGGTGGACGCCCTGGCCCAGGGGGGCGTCCGGGCGGTGGGCTTCGACGTCATCTGGTCCGACGCCGACGAGCAGGGGCGGCGGCTGGCCGGCGTGGCCGCCCGGGTCAAGGCGGCGCGCGCGGCGGTGCGCGACCCCGGGGCGGGCGCGGCGCTCGACGAGGTCTGGGCGCTGGCCCAGGGGGACGACCCGACCCTCCCGGCCGACGTCGATCCCACCCTCCAGCTGGCCGACGCGGTGGAGCGGGCCCACGTGGTGACGGTGGGCTTCATGTTCCGCTCGGACCAGGAGGGCGGGGCGGGGACGGACCCGGCCGCCACCGCCGAGGCGCTGCGCTTCTTCCGCACCGGGCCGGTCCACGTGCAGGACGCCGCGGGCCGGCTGGTCCCCGAGCCGGGCGGCGGCGAGCGGGGCGCCGGGCGGGCCTTCCCGGCCGCCGTGGTCCCGGTCAAGGAGGTGGTGGAGGTGGCCGACAGCGGCGGCTTCTTCACCGTGCTCCCCGACGCCGACAGCGTCATCCGCCGCTACCACGCCCTGGCCAGCACCGGCGGCGCCACCTACCCGGCGCTGGGGGTGGCCCTGCTGGCGCGGGTGGAGGGGGAGGGGGGCATCCCGGCCCCCATCCTGCCGGTGGGCGTGGCCGGCTCGAGGGTGCTGGTGGGGCTGCGGGTGGGGCGCCACGACGTGGCCACCGACGACTACGGCCGCGCCCCCCTCAACTACCACGGCAGCTACCGGGACTTCCCCACCTGGTCGGCCACCGACGTGCTCCACGGCCGCCTCCCGGCCGCGCAGATGAAGGGGCGCATCGCGGTGGTGGGCACCACCGCGCCGGGCACCTGGGACCAGCGGGTCACCCCCTTCGACGACATCGCCCCCGGCGTCATCACCCACGCCACCTTCGTGGACAACGTGCTGCACGGCGAGCTGCTGGAGCGCTCGCAGTGGGTGGTCCTGGCCGAGGTGCTGCTCATGGCGGCCGCCTCGGTGGCGCTGGCCTGGCTCTTCTCGCGGGTCGGCTCGCTGGCGGCGGCCCCGGCGCTGGCGGCGGTGATGGCCCTCTGGGCGGCGGTGGCGGTGCTGGCGCTGCGCCGCTTCAACCTGGTGCTGGCCGGCGGCCTGCCGCTGGTCCAGGTGCTGGCCATGTTCCTGGCCGCCACCACCTACCGCTTCGTCTCCGAGGAGCGGGAGAAGCGCAAGGCGCGGGAGCGCTTCAGCCGGTTCCTGGCGCCGGCCATCGTGGACGAGGTGCTGCGGCAGGAGGGCTCGCTCCGCCTGGGCGGCGAGAAGCGCGAGCTGACGGCGCTCTTCGCCGACATCCGCGGCTTCACCACCATCTCGGAGAAGCTCGACCCGCACGTGCTGCTGCAGGTGCTCAACCAGTACCTCACGCCCATGACCGACATCATCGTCTCGGGCCACCAGGGCACCCTCGACAAGTACATGGGCGACGCCATCATGGCCTTCTGGGGGGCGCCGCGGGCCCAGCCGGACCACGCCCTGCGGGCCTGCCGGGCGGCCCTGGCCATGCTGGAGGAGCTGGACCGGCTGCGCGAGGGCTGGCGGCGCGACGGCCTGCCCGACATCGACATCGGCATCGGCCTGAACACCGGCCCCATGTCGGTGGGCTTCGTGGGCAGCCAGGACCGCTTCTACAACTACACGGTGCTGGGCGACGCGGTGAACCTGGCCTCGCGCCTGGAGGGGGCCAACAAGGAGTACGGGACGCGCATCATCATCGGCCGCGAGACCTGGGCCCAGGTGGCCGAGCAGGTGGTGGTGCGCCAGCTCGACCTGGTGCGGGTGAAGGGGAAGCGGGAGCCGGTGGCCATCTACGAGCTGATGGGGCTGGCGCCGGCGCCCGCCGCGCTGGCCCCGTTCCTGGAGGCCTTCGCCTGGGGGCTCTCGGCCTTCCAGGCCCAGCGCTGGGACGAGGCGGCCGATCGCTTCCGCGAGGCCGACCGCCTGCGGGGCGGGGACGCCTGCTCGCGCATGTACCTCTCCCGCTGCGAGGCCATGCGGCGCGCCCCGCCCGGCCCGGGGTGGGACGGGGTCTTCGAGATGAAGACCAAGTAGGTGATCCAGGTCACGGTGTGGGTGACGCAACGCCCCGGACCGGCTGGCGGATTCGTTGACTTCGTCACTCGCCGTCGGCAACCTGTCGGGCAGTCTCCACCCCGGGACACGACCTCGCGATGGCCGACGACCCCATGTTCCAGCGCTTCGGCAAGGCCTTCCCGCGGGGGGCGACCCTCTTCACCGAGGGCGAGCCCGGGCACGAGATGTTCGTGGTGCACCAGGGGCGGGTGACCATCTCCAAGCGCGTCGGCGAGGTGGAGAAGGTCCTCTCCACCCTCGGCCCCGGGGAGTTCCTCGGCGAGATGGCCATCCTCAACAACCGGCCCCGCTCCGCCACCGCCACCTGCGCCGAGGACTGCAAGGTGCTGGTCATCGACGCCAAGACCTTCGAGGCCATGGTGCGGGGCAACGCCGAGATCGCCATCCGCCTCATCAAGAAGCTGGCCGACCGGCTGGCCGAGGCCAACGAGCAGATCGAGAACCTCCTGCTGACCGACGCCGCCTCGCGGGTGGTCCACTGGCTGGCGGTGGCCGCCGAGCGCGGGCAGCGCACCCCGGCCGGCCAGCGCATCGAGCTCTCGCCGCGCGACCTGGCCTCGCGCGTGGGGGTGCGGCCGGAGCAGGCCGACGAGGCGCTCATGAAGCTCCTCAAGTCCAAGCTCATCGCCGTCCACCCGGACGGCCTGGTGGTGCCGGACGTGTCGAAGCTGCGCCACTTCCTGGAGTTCCTCCAGATGAAGGCCCAGTTCGGAGACGTGGCGTGAGGCTCCAGGTCCTCGGCTGCTCGGGCGGCGAGCTCCCCCGCCACCGCACCACCTGCTTCCTCCTCGACGGCAAGCTGGCCATCGACGCCGGCGCGCTGACCGCCTCGCTCTCCCTGGAGCGGCTCCTCGAGGTGGACGACATCGTCCTCACCCACAGCCACTTCGACCACGTGAAGGACGTGCCGCTCCTCTCCGACCTGCTGGTGGGGCGGCGCCGCACCCCGGTGCGGGTCCACGCCTCGCGGGAGTGCGCCCGCACGCTGCGGGAGAGCGTCTTCAACGACGAGCTCTGGCCGGACTTCACCTGCATCCCCGACCGCGCCTCGCCGGTGCTGGAGATCGTGGAGTTCGACGCCACCCGGGCCTTCAAGGTGGGGCGCTACACCTTCAAGCCGGTGCCGGTCTGCCACCCGGTCGAGTCGGTGGGGTTCGTCATCTCCGACGGCAGGTCCGAGATCGCCGTCTCCGGCGACACCGGCCCCACCGTGGCCTTCTGGAAGAAGGTCAACGCCGCCCGGCGCCTCAAGGCGCTGCTGGTGGAGCTCTCCTTCCCCAACGAGCTGCAGGGCCTGGCCGACGTCTCCGGCCACCTCACGCCCAACACCCTGGCCACCGAGCTGGCCAAGCTCGAGCGCAACGGCTTCCCGGTGCTGCTCTACCACCTGAAGCCGGCCTACGCGGCGCGCCTCAAGCGCGAGGTGGCCCGCCTCAAGCTGCCGGGCGTGCGGGTCCTCGCCCTGGGCGACGACTTCACCTTCTAGCCGCCGCCGCGCCATGGCCGCGCCGGGCGCCGGTCGCCCGGCGGGCCGCTGACGCGCCACGTCATGCCCGGCCCCGGCGGAACTGTTCCCGAGAGGACGGCCGAGGGTGTAAACAAGCCGCCTCCACCGCCGCAAGGGAGCTCCATGGCCTGGTTCTCGAAGGAGAAGAAGCTCAAGCAGAAGGCGAGCACGCCCGAGGCGCCCCCGCCCGCCGCCAAGAAGGGCGAGGGGCTCTGGAACAAGTGCGACGCCTGCGGCGAGGTGGTCGCCAAGGTGGAGTGGGAGAAGAACTGGAACGTCTGCCCGGCCTGCGGCAAGCACGACGCCCTGCCGGTGCGCCGCCGCTTCGAGCTGCTCCTCGACGAGGGGAGCTTCGAGGAGCTGGACGCCGACCTCACCCCCCAGGACCCCCTCGGCTTCACCGACGCCAAGAAGTACAAGGACCGCCTCAAGTCCACCTACAAGGCCACCGGCCTCCGCGACGCCTTCGTCTCCGGCGTGGGGCGCATCGGCGGCCAGCAGGTCTCCCTCGGCTCCTTCGCCTTCGAGTTCATGGGCGGCTCGATGGGCTCGGTGGTGGGCGAGAAGGTCACCCGGGTCATCGACCGCGCCTACGAGCGGCGCATCCCCTGCATCGTCTTCTCCTCCACCGGCGGCGCCCGCATGCAGGAGGGCATCTTCTCCCTCATGCAGATGGCCAAGACCTCGGCGGCGCTCAACCGCTTCCGCACGGTCAGGAAGCCCTACGTCTCGGTGATGCTCCACCCCACCACCGGCGGCGTGGCGGCCTCCTTCGCCTGGCTGGGCGACGTGATCATCGCCGAGCCCAAGGCCCTCATCGGCTTCGCCGGCCCCCGCGTCATCGAGCAGACCATCCGCGAGAAGCTGCCGCCCGGGTTCCAGCGCTCCGAGTTCCTGCTGGAGCACGGCATGATCGACGCCATCGTCCCCCGCGGCGAGATGCGCGACCGGCTCTCGCAGCTCCTCCAGCTCCTCGGCTGACCGCCGCGCGGCCGGCCCGCGCCATGCTCGACGTCCACCGCTACCTGGAGGGGCTCTCGCCCCTCTCCATGCGCTTCGGGCTCGACCGCGTCGAGCGCGCCCTCGACGCGCTCGGCCGGCCCGAGCGCGCCGCGCCGGTGCTCCACGTGGCCGGCACCAACGGCAAGGGCTCCACCTGCGCCATGGCCGCGGCGGCGCTCCAGGCCGCCGGCCTGCGCACCGGCCTCTACACCTCGCCCCACCTCACCGCCTTCAACGAGCGGATCCAGGTGGACGGCGCCCCCATCGGCGACGCGGACCTGGCCGCGGCGGTGGAGGCGGTGCGGGCCGCCTGCCCCTGGCACGAGGCGGGCGCGCCCGAGGACCGGCTCACCTACTTCGAGGTGGCGACGCTGGCGGCCCTGGTGCACCTGGCGCGGGCGCGGGTGGACGTGGCGGTGGTGGAGGTCGGCCTGGGCGGCCGGCTCGACGCCACCAACGCGGTGCGGCCGGCGGTGACGGCCGTGGCCCGCATCGGCCTCGACCACACCCAGCTCCTCGGCGACACCGTGGAGGCGGTGGCCCGGGAGAAGGCCGGCATCTTCAAGCCGGGCGTGCCGGCGGTGATCCACGCCTGGCAGCCGCCGGGGGTGCGGGAGGTGCTGGCCGCGGAGGCGGCCCGCGCCGGTGCGCCGCTCACCGTGGCGCCGGCCGGCTGGGGCGGCCCCCTGGCGCTCCTCGGCCCGCACCAGCAGGGGAACGCCGGCCTGGCGTCGGCCGCGCTGCGGGCCCTGCGCGCCGCCGGGGTGCCGGTGGGCGAGGAGGCCATCGCGCGCGGCCTGGCCACGGCGCGCTGGCCGGGGCGGCTGGAGCGGGTGGGGGAGGTGCTGCTCGACGGCGCCCACAACCCCGACGGCGCCGCCGCGCTGGCCCAGGCCCTGGCCGCGCTCCACCCCGGCCGCCCCGCCGAGCTGGTCTTCGGCGTCCTCGGCGACAAGGACCACCGGGGCATGCTGGAGGCGCTCCGGCCGGTGGTGCGGCGGCTCCACCTGGTGGCGCCCCACAGCCCGCGGGCCCGGGCGCCCGGGGAGGTGGCGGCGCTGGCGGCGGCGCTCGGGCTGGCCGCCGACCTGCACGGCGGGGTGGGGGAGGCCATCGCCTGCGCCCGCGCCGCGGCGGCCGACGGCGCGCCGGTGGTGGTGGCGGGATCGCTGTACCTGGTCGGTGAGGCACGCGGACTCCTCGGGGCCTGACGCGGGGCGCGGGGACCGCGGGTGTAGGCAACCCTGCGATATCGAGCGGGCCGCTTTCTTCGGCCCGTTTGGTGCCCGTGCTAGTGTCCACGCCCGGATACAAGCGACGGAGCCACCGATGCGAATTCGCCACCTCCTCGTCCTCTCTTGCCTGCTGCTGGCCGGCGTCGCCCGCGCGCAGGAGCTCAACGTCATCTCCGGCGTGGAGGTGAAGGACGAGGGCACCACCATCCTGGTGAGCGTGAAGGGCTCCAAGCCGCCCAACTTCACGACCTTCTCGATGGCCGATCCCCCGCGGTTCGTCATCGACCTCTCGGAGAGCCGCTTCCAGGGCGTCCCCGAGGACCTCAAGGTGGACGACGGCGTCATCACCGTGGTGAAGAACCTCTCCTACGGCTCGGGCGCCACCTCCATCGCGCGCGTCATGATCGCCTTCGCGGTCGAGGTCGACCCGCCCGACGTGCAGACGGCCGCCGGCGACCTGCTGGTGCGGGTGGCCAAGCCGGCCGCCGCCGCCGCGGTGGCCCTGGCGCAGGAGGCCGCCGCGACCCCCGCCGCCCAGCCCGCCGCCGAGGTGGCCCCCGCCGCCGCGCCGGCCGTGGCCGAGGCGGCCCCCGCCGCGCCGGCGCGCCCGGAGACCGACGTCGAGCGCAAGGCCCGCGAGGAGGTCGAGGCCGAGCTGAAGGCCATGCTGGCCGCCGAGAACCAGGGGCAGGCCGCGCCGCCCGCCGAGGCCGCCGCCGAGCCCGCCGCCGAGCCCGCCGAGCAGAAGCTGGCCGAGCCCGAGCCGGCCGCCGCCGCGGCCGCCGCGCCGGCCGTCGATCCGGCCGCCGAGGCCCGCGCCGCCGCCGAGGCGGCCCGGGTGGCCCGCGAGGAGGCGGCCGCGAAGAAGAAGGCCGAGGCCGAGGCCCGCGCCGCCGCGCTGGCCGACCAGAAGGCCCAGGCCGCGGCCGCGGCCGCCGCCAAGGTCGAGGCGGCCCGGGTGGCCCGCGAGGAGGCGGCGGCGAAGAAGAAGGCCGACGCCGAGGCCCGCGCCGCCGCGCTGGCCGAGCAGAAGGCCCAGGCCGCCGCCGCGGCCGCCGCCAAGGCCGAGGCGGCCCGGGTGGCCCGCGAGGAGGCGGCCGCGAAGAAGAAGGCCGACGCCGAGGCCCGCGCCGCCGAGAAGGCCGCCCGCCTGGCCGCCCGCGCCAGCGAGGCCCGGCTGGCCGAGATCGGGTTCAAGCAGCTCCCCGGCGCCTCGCGCGTCTTCGTGCGCACCAGCGTGCCGCCCCGCTTCACCGTCTCCGACGTGGGCGAGAGCGTGGTCCGGGTGCAGCTGGAGAACACCCGGGTGACGCGCCGCAACGACACGCGCTTCATCGACACCTCGTTCTTCGCCTCGCCGGTGGCCATGATCACGCCGAGCCGCCAGGGCGACGCCTACGTGGTGGACATCAAGCTGCGCCAGCGCGTGCCCTACCAGCAGAAGCTGGAGGGGAACGTCCTCGCCATCGACTTCGAGCGGCCGCAGGCCGCCGCCCCTGCCGAGGAGGCCGCCCCCGCCGCGGCGACCCCGGCGGCCCCCGCCGCGGAGCCGGCCGCCGAGCCCGTCCCGGAGGACGGCACGGTGGTGGCCCCGCCCGACGGGAGCGCCGAGCCGGCCAAGTAGGGGTAGAGTCCCCCGGTGCTCCCGCTCGCCGCCGCCGTCGCGGCCGGGCTCCTCTGCGCCGCCGCGCCCGAGCCGCCGGCGCTGCAAGGGGACGCCCGGGTCGACGCCGGCACCGCCACCTTCGACCTCGCCACCGGCACCTACCGCCTCGACGGCGGCGTGGTCATCCGGCGCGGCCTGGTGACGCTGCGGGCCCGCCAGGCCCGCTACGACCCCCGCACCGGCGAGGTGACCGCCGCCGGCGGCGTGCTGCTCACCGACGCCACCCGCGTGCTGGCCGCCGAGGGGCTGCACGCCGTGGTGGGCGGCGACCTGTCGGCCACCGGCGTGGTGGCCTTCCTCAAGGACGGCCCCGTCGACCTCTCCGGCGCCTCCACCCCGGCGCAGGCCGCCGCCTGCGGCCACAACCGGGTCACCGCCTCGGCGGCCCGGCTCAGCGGCGCCGGCGGCGGGGCGCTGGTCCTCGACGACGCCCGCCTCTCGCTGTGCGACTGCCCGGACGACGGGGCCCCCTCCTGGCAGCTGCGCGCCCGCGGCGCCACCGTGACGCCCGGGGAGCGGGTCGAGCTCTCCTGGCCGGTGCTCTACGTCACCCCGCGCCTCATCGGCCTCTCCCGGCCGGTGCCGGTGCTGGCGCTCCCCTGGCTCTCCCTGCCGCTCGGCGACCGGGTCAGCGGCCTGCTGGCGCCGCAGCTCGGCTACGGGGGCACCACCGGCTTCACGCTGGAGCAGCCCTGGTTCCAGGTGCTGGGGCCGAGCTGGGACGCCACCCTCTCGCCCCGCTACGCCTTCGGCCCGGCGGTGGAGAAGCCGAAGCGCGGCGTGGTGCGCGGCCCGGGCGGCTCGGCGGAGCTGCGCTGGGCCCCGTGGGAGGGCTCGCTGGGCCGGCTCCAGGTGGACGCCCTGTGGGACCTGGCCGACGAGGCCGACCCGGCCAACGAGGTGCCGGGCGTGGCCGGCCTGCGCCTGGCGCTGCGCGGCGAGCACGCCCAGCGCCTCGACGCCGCCACCGACCTCCGCGTCGACCTGGACCTGGTGGGCGACCCGCTCTACGTGCGCGACTTCACCCCCGACCTCCTGCTCCGCGACGCCGCCTACCGGCGCTCGCTGCTGCTGCTGGGCCGCCGCACGCCCGACGCCACCCTCGAGCTCGCGGCGGCCTGGCTCCAGCCGGTCTCCAGCAAGGGGGCCCTGGCCGGCGTGGACCAGAGCCGCTTTGGCGGGGCGCTGCCGGCCTTCCACCGCTGGCCCTCGCTCTCGGCCCTGCTCCTGCCGGTGCCGGTGGCCGGGACGCCGCTGCGCCTCTCCGGGCGCGCCGGCCTCGCCCGCTTCGGCCCGCCGCGCGGCGCCACCTCCGACGGCGGCGCCGACGGGGTCGGGCCGGCCGACCGGGAGTATGCCGCCGGGGCCGCCGACGCCGGCGAGCTGGACGGCCGCTGGGAGCCGGGCGAGCGGCTGGCGGCCACGCGCCTGGACGCGCGCCTGGAGGCCTCGGCCCCGGCCCTGGTGGGCGGCCTGCTCTCGGTGGAGCCGTGGCTCCGCGGCGCGGCGCTGGGCTACGCCTTCGACCAGGGGCGGCGGCCGGTGGTGAACGGCTGGGGCACCGCCGGCCTGGTGCTCTCCTCGACGCTCACGCGCCGCTACGGCGCGCTCCGCCACGCCCTCGAGCCGCGCCTGGAGTGGCGCCTCGGCAGCGGGGTGGCCGGCGGCGACCTGCCGGCCTTCGGCTACGACCAGTGGGACCGCGCCGCCTCGACGCCCCCCGGCGCCGGCCCGACCTTCCGCGCCCCGCGCCTGGCCGCCGCCGCGCCCCCCGGCCCCTTCCACCAGGCCCGGCTGGCGCTGGCCACCCGGCTCACCCGGGGCGGGCAGGAGCTGGCCCGGGCCGAGCTCGGCCAGGACCTCGACCTGCGCCGCGGTCGGCTCTCCGAGGCCTTCGTCACCGCCGCGGCGACGCGCGGCCTCCTCGAGGGCGAGGCGGAGCTGCGCTTCTGGACGGCGGGCCGGATCGAGCCCGGCCCGGCCATCCCCCACGGCTCCTGGCTGGACGGCTTCTCGCAGGCCCGGCTGCGCCTGGCCCTCTCCGACCCGCGGGGCGACGCCCTCAAGCTCGGCGTCCTCTCGGTCGGGCCGGGCGGCTCGAGCCAGCTCCAGGCCGGCGCCGACGCCCTCTTCGACCCGCGCGCCGCCGACGTGGGCACCTTCGTGGCGGGCTCGACCTGGTCCCTGGCCTCGGCCACCCTGGGGGCGCAGGTGAAGCTCGGGCCGGCCACGGTGGCCTACGAGGCCCAGCTGCCCATGCGCGACGCGGTGGTGCCGGCCTGCAACGGCGCCGAGGGGGCCATGCGGGCCATCTCCCCCTGGCAGATCCGCCAGCACGCCGCGGTGCTGGAGTGGGACTCCCCCTGCCGCTGCTTCCGGGCCAAGGCCACCATCCGCTACGACGACTGCGGCGGCCTGGGGGGCGGGTTCTCCCTCGACCTGGGCGGCGCCGCCCGCTGATCCGGCCCGGGGCCCCCGGCGCGTCCCGGTGAGGGCGCTGTCAGGGAACCCTTGGGGGACCGAGCGGCCATCTGCTATAGCGGTCGCGCCCCCCTCGAGGAGCCGAGCCGCCCGTGACCGCCCCGCGCCCGAGCCGCACCACCGCCAAGCCGGCGGAAGCCGACGCCCCCGAGCCGGAGAAGCGCCGGGCCATCCTGCACGCCGCCGTGCGGGTCTTCGCCGAGAAGGGCTACCACGGCTGCCGCATCGCCGACGTGGCGCGGGCGGCCGGCGTGGCCTACGGGCTCGTCTACCACTACTTCCGCAACAAGGACGAGCTGCTGGAGAGCGTCTTCGCGGAGCAGTGGACCATCCTCATCAACGCCCTCAAGGCCATCGACGAGGGGCCCGGCCCGCCGTCGGACAAGCTGGCCGGCGTGTGCGGCTTCGTCCTCGACGTCTACAAGACGGCCCCCACCGCGGTGCGGGTGCTGATCCTCGAGGTGACGCGCACCCCCAACGCGCTGCGCGCCGGCTCCACGCCCCAGACCTTCTCGGCGGCGGTGGGCCTGGTGGCCGACATCGTGCGCCAGGGGCAGGAGGCCGGGGAGTTCCGCCGCGACGTCGAGCCGGTGGTGGCCGCCGCCGGCGTCCTCGGCTCGCTGGAGATGACGCTCACCGGCCTGGTGATGGGGCTGGTCCGCCCGGCCTCGCCCACCGAGGACGAGATCGACCGGGTCAAGGAGCAGGTGGTGGGGCTGATCCTGGCCGGGCTGCGCGCGCCGCGCCCCTGAACGGGGCAGCGGGCCCGCCCCGGCACCCGGGCGCGCGATTGACGGCGGGGCAGGGCGGTGCGAACTTGCGACCCCCTCTCAGCCAGTGGAGGCACCGCACCATGCACCGGGTCCTCGTCTCCGACGATCTCTCGCCCGAGGCCGTGAAGATCCTGCGCGACGCCGGCCTGGAGGTCGACGTCAAGGTCGGCCTCAAGCCCGACGCGCTGGAGGCCATCATCGGTGAGTACGACGGCCTGGCCGTCCGCTCCGCCACCAAGGTCACCGCCAGGCTCCTGGAGAAGGCCACCCGCCTCAAGATCGTCGGCCGCGCCGGCGTGGGCGTGGACAACGTCGACCTGGAGGCGGCCACCCGCCGCGGCGTGGTGGTCATGAACACCCCGGGCGGCTCCGCCACCGCGGTGGCCGAGCTGGCGCTCTCCATGATCATGGCCGCCTACCGCCACGTGGCCTCGGCCACCGCCTCGGTGAAGGCCGGCAAGTGGGAGAAGAAGAAGTTCCAGGGGCGGGAGCTGGCGGGCAAGACCCTCGGCGTGGTGGGCATCGGCAACATCGGGTCGATCCTGGTGGACCGCTGCCTGGCCATGAAGATGCGGGCCATCGCCTACGACCCCTTCATCTCCCCCGAGGCGGCCGCCAAGCTCGGCGTCACGCTGGTGGACCTCGAGACCGTCTGGCGCGACGCCGACGTCATCTCGCTCCACGTCCCGCTCACCGAGCAGACCCGCAACATGGTCAACGCCGCCACCCTGGCCAAGATGAAGCGGGGCGCGGTGCTGGTGAACTGCGCCCGCGGCGGCATCGTGGACGAGGCGGCGCTGGCCGAGGCGCTCCGGAGCGGCCAGCTGGGCGCCGCCGGCCTGGACGTCTTCGCCGAGGAGCCGCCCGCCGCCGGCCACCCGCTGCTGCAGCTCGACAACCTGGTGACCACCCCGCACCTGGGCGCCTCCACCGAGGAGGCCCAGACCGCGGTGGCCATCGCGGTGGCCGAGCAGCTGGCCCAGTACCTGGGCAACGGCGTGGTGCGCAACGCCGTCAACGTCCCCAGCCTGCCGCGGGAGGTGCTGGCGCAGCTCGGCCCCTACCTGCCGCTGGCCGAGAAGCTGGGGGCGCTGGCCGGCCAGCTCCTCCCCACCGGGCCCAAGGAGGTGCTGGTCTCGGTGGCCGGCGACCTCTCCACCGCGCCCACCCGCCCGCTCTCCAACCGCGTGCTGGTCGGGCTGCTGCGCCACGTGCTGGAGACCCCGGTCAACGAGGTGAGCGCCCCGGCCGTCGCCAAGGAGCGCGGCCTGGTGCTGCGCGAGGAGCGGGTGGCCGAGCCGCAGGACTACGCCACGCTCCTCACCGTCACCGTGAAGGGGCAGGGGGGCGAGGTCTCGGTGGCGGGCACGGTCTACGGCCGGGCCGAGCCGCGCATCGTGCGCCTGGGCGCCTTCCGCCTGGAGGGCGTGCCCGACGGGCAGGTCATCCTCTGCGAGAACGACGACGCCCCCGGCGTGGTGGGCAACCTGGGCACCACCCTGGGCGAGGCCGGCGTCAACATCGCCCGCATCTCGCTCTCGCGCACCGACGACCGCACCCGCGCCTTCGCCTTCCTCAACGTCGACTCCGCCCCCGCCCCCGAGGTGCTGGACCGGGTGCGGGCCCTGCCGCACGTGCGGCAGGTGAAGGCCATCTCGCTCTAGGACGGAACCGCCCCATGCTCGACCTGTCGCTCCCCACCGGCCTGCGCGACCTCCTGCCCGACCACTCGGCCCACCTGGCCGAGCTCTCCGGCCGGCTCCAGGAGGTCTTCGCCGGCTTCGGCTACCGCCGCCTCTTCCTGCCGACGCTGGAGCGGCTGGAGGTGGTGGAGCGCGGCCTCTCGCCGGCCGCCCTGGCCGACGTGATGAAGTTCGTCGAGCCCGGCTCCGGCGAGGTGGTGGCCATCCGCCCCGACATCACGCCGCAGATCGCCCGGCTCTACGCGGCCCGGCCCGACGCCCTGCCGGCGCCGGCGCGGCTCTGCTACGACGGCCCGGTGCTGCGCGCCCGCGAGGCGCGCGCCGGCCGGCCCCGCGAGGTCTACCAGGCCGGCGTGGAGCTCCTCGGCCTGGGCGGCCCCAAGGCCGACGCCGAGGCGCTCACGGTGCTGGGGAAGGCGCTGGAGAAGGTCGGCCTGGGCGGCGCGCTCATCGAGGTGGGCCACGCCCGCTTCGCCGACGCGGCGCTCGGCGCGGCCGGGCTGGCCAAGGGGGCGCGCGCCGAGGCCCTCGACGCCCTCTCCCGCAAGGACGAGGCCACCCTGGCCCGGCTGGCCCGCAAGGCCCGCGGCGACGCCGCGGCCCGCGAGGCGCTGCCCGGCCTGGCCGGCCTCTACGGCGACGGGGCCCTCAAGCGGGCCCGGGCCTTCGCCCGGGTGGTCCCGGCCTGCGCCCCGGCCCTCGCCGAGGTGGAGGCGGCCCTCTCGCTGGCGCGCCGCCGCGGCCTGGGGGCGGTGGCCGTCGATCTCGGGGAGATCCGGGGGCTCGGCTACTACACCGGCCTCACCTTCGCGGGGTACGCCCCGGGGGCGGGCGCCACCGTGGCGGCCGGCGGCCGGTACGACGAGCTGCTGGCCCGGTTCGGCCGGCCGGGCCCGGCCATCGGGTTCGCCGTGGACCTGGAGTTCGCCACCCAGGCGCTGGAGCGCCAGGCCAAGGCCCCGCGGAAGTAGGTCGCCGGAGGCCCCCCGGGCCGCTGGCACCCTCCCCGGGTTGCTGGTATCTTGCGACACCTCTCGCGCGCCCCGGGGCGCGCCCTGAAGGCCACCCCGCCCGCGCGGGGCGCCTGCCAACGAGGAGCCAGTCACATGCCGAACGTCGTGGTCGTCGGAGCCCAGTGGGGCGACGAGGGCAAGGGGAAGATCGTCGACCTCCTCACCGCCTCGGCCGACGTGGTGGTCCGCTTCCAGGGCGGCAACAACGCCGGGCACACGCTGGTGGTGGGGGGCGAGAAGACCGTCCTGCACCTCATCCCGGCCGGCATCCTCCACCCGGGCAAGTCCTGCGTCATCGGCAACGGCGTGGTGCTCGACCCGACGGTCTTCATCATGGAGATCGACCGGCTCAAGGCGAAGGGCTTCCTCAAGGACGACGGCCAGCTGGTCGTCTCCCTCGACGCCCACGTCATCATGCCGTGGCACAAGCAGATCGACATCGCCCGCGAGGCGGCGGCCGGGGCCGGCAAGATCGGCACCACCGGCCGCGGCATCGGCCCGACCTACGAGGACAAGGTGGCGCGCCGCGGCCTGCGCGTGCGCGACCTGCTCGACGAGGCCCGCCTGGCCCGCAAGGTGAAGGAGCGGCTGGGGGCCGCGCGCGAGGAGCTGAAGCGGCTCGGCGCCGCCGCCGAGTTCGACGAGCCGGCCCTCGTCAAGGAGTACGGCGCCCTCGGGAAGCGGCTCGGCACCTACGCCACCGACGTCTCGCTCTGGCTCCACCGGGCCCTCAAGGCCGGCAAGCAGCTCCTCTTCGAGGGCGCCCAGGGCACCATGCTGGACGTCGACCACGGCACCTACCCGTTCGTCACCTCGTCCAACACCGTGGCCGGCAACGCCGTGGTGGGCTGCGGCCTCGGGCCGCGCGCCGTGGACTACGTGCTCGGCATCACCAAGGCCTACTCCACCCGCGTGGGCGGCGGCCCGTACCCGACCGAGCTGAAGGACGAGACCGGCGAGCGGCTCCGCAAGATCGGCAACGAGTTCGGCGCCACCACCGGCCGCCCTCGCCGCACCGGCTGGCTCGACATGCTGGCGCTGCGCTACGCCGCCCGCGTCAACGGCCTGGACGGCCTGGCCATCACCAAGCTCGACTGCCTGACCGGCTTCGAGACGCTCAAGATCGCGGTGGCCTACAAGATCGACGGCAAGCAGTACGACGAGATGCCCAGCGATCCGGAGCTGCTGGAGCGCGCCGAGGCGGTCTACGAGGAGCTGCCCGGCTTCACCGAGAAGGTGGACGGCCTGCGGAGCTTCGAGGCCTTCCCGAAGAACGCCGTCAACTACGTGAAGCGGGTCGAGGCGCTCTCCGGCGTCAAGGTGATGGGGCTCTCGGTGGGCGCCGATCGCGGCGAGACCATCGTGCTGGAGAACCCCTTCCGGAAGTGACCCCGCCGCCCCGCCCACCCGCGGGGCCACGCGAACCCAGGACGGCGCGCCTCCTCCCGGGGCGCGCCGTTCTCATCTACGATGGGCCTCATGCCCGCCCCCGCCCTCGCCCGCCTCCTCCTCGCTGGACTGGGGGCCGCGCTGCTCCTCGCCGCCGCGCCGGCCCGCGCTGCCGCGCCCCCGCCGGCCGAGGCCCGCGCCCTCAAGGACCAGGGCGACCAGCGCCGCAAGGCCGGCGACGCCGACGGCGCCCTGGCCGCCTACCGGGCGGCGCTCAAGCTCCACGGCGGCTACGCCGAGGCCTACGAGGCGGTGGGCGAGGTGCGCTACGCCCAGCGGCGCTACGCCGAGGCCATCGAGGCCTTCGGCTACGCGGTGGAGATCGACCCCGCCTACGCCCTCGCCTGGTACAACCTCGGCTTCGCGGCGCGGAAGGGCGGGGAGCCGGCCAGGGCCCGGACCGCCTACGAGCGCTACACCGCGCTCCGCCCCGCCGATCCCGACGGCCACTACGGCCTCGCCGAGTCGCTCCGCGCCCTGGGCGAGCGCGAGGCGGCCGCGAGGGAGTACCAGCTCTTCGTGGACATCGCCGGGCCGATCCCGGCGCAGGCGAAGTGGGTGGAGGCGGCGCGGGCCCACCTCGCCGAGCTGAGGGCGCCGGCGGCGGCGCCGCCGGAGAAGAAGGAGGAGGCCGCGCCGCCGATCGCGGCGCCCGTGGGGGCGCTCGCGGCGCTCGCCGCGGGTGCGGCGGTGCTCCCGGCCTCGGCGCCGGGCGCGGCGGTGGTGGCGCCGGCGGTGGATTCCTCGTCCTCCTCCCCCTCACCCCGGCCCTCTCCCCCTGCGGGGGAGAGGGGGGAGGGTGCGCAGGCGAGCCCGACCGCGACCGCGACGCCGACCTCGACCGCGACGCCGACCCCGACCCCGACCTCGACCCCGAGCCCGACCTCGACCCCGAGCCCCAGCCCGAGCCCGAGCCCGGTCACGGTCCCGCCCCCCTCCCCACCGCCCTACCAGGCCCCGCTCCCCGTTCCGCCCTCCGCGACCCCCCTCCCGCTCTCTCCCCCGACCCAGGCCGTCATCGACAAGATCGGCGCCGGCGATCGCGCCACCCTCGCCGGCGACCACCGCACCGCCCTCTTCGCCTACCAGGACGCCGTCCACCTCGAGCCCGCCAACCCCTCCGCCCTCGTCCGCCTCGGCCGCGCCTACCTGGCCCTCCGCTACCCGGACAAGGCCAAGGCCCAGGCCGACCTGGCGCTGCGCCTCGACCCCACCAGCGCCGAGGCCGCCAAGCTCCTGGAGGAGATCGCCAACCCGCCCAAGCCGGTGACCCCCGCACCGCGCCCGCCCGCGCCGCCCCCCGCGCCGCACGTCTACAAGCTGCCCCTGGAGCAGCCCCCCGGCCCCCCGCCGGTCCCCGTCCCGACCCCGCCCGCGACGCCGGCCCCGTCCGCGCCGGGCGCTCCCAGCAAGGCCTCTGCCGCCCAGCTCTACCGGAGCGCCGTGGCCTACATCGGCCAGCGCGAGTTCGCCCGGGCCGAGGGTGAGCTGACGCTGGCCATCCAGCTCGATCCGGATCTCGCGGTGGCTTACGCCGCCCGCGGCAGCGCCCGCTTCGGCCAGGGGCGCACCCGGGACGCGGCGGAGGACTACGAGGCGGCGGTGGCCAAGGACGGGCGCATGGCCACGCCGCTCTGGGGCCTCGCCGAGTGCTACCGCCTCGCCGGCGACCCGCGCGCCGCCGACGCCTACGCGCGCTACGCCTCCTCCCCCGCCTCCGACGTCCGCGACGATCTCCGCGAGCTCGCGAGGCGCCGCGCCGCCGAGCTGGGCGGGCCGTAGGCGGTCGTCAGCCCGCCAGGAGCAGGGCGGCGGAGAGCGCCAGGAGCAAGGAGGCCAGGGAGAGGAGGGTGGCCGAAGTCCTCCGCCCCCTCACCCCAGCCCTCTCCCCCGCTGGGGGAGAGGGAGCACGACTCCCCATCCCCCCCGCCGCCTCTCGCGCCAGCTCCGTTCCCCCCGGCGATTCCACCCCCGGCCCCGGGCCGGGCCCAAGACTTGGCCCTGAGCCCCGCCCCTCGCCCGAGCCCTCGCCCGACCTCGCCACCGACCCCGACCTCGACCCC
>WBZM01000531.1_pt1 | contig 52110 bp, 48 predicted proteins | sample 5204271 | NCBI WGS metagenome assembly WBZM01 (sample SAMN12344346, study PRJNA552823) | activated sludge metagenome | biome: Activated sludge suspended growth; feature: Nitrification reactor; material: Wastewater; isolation source: activated sludge from nitrification reactor of wastewater... | reverse complement strand
CCGCCCAGCCTTTCAGCGACAGCGTCTTGGTGATCGCCGCCGTCAGGGTCGTCTTGCCGTGGTCGATGTGTCCAATCGTCCCCACGTTCACATGCGGTTTCCCGCGCTGAAATTTCTCTTTGCCCATTCCTTACCTACCCTCAAATGACTATAGTTGATTCTGTCCGGCGCGGCGGCCAGCCGCCGGCCCGACGCTCCTCGACTTCACTTTGCCATGTGACGAGCAGCACCCCATTCAACCGCCACTGAAAAGACGGAATTAGAAGCCCACGATGGGATTTGAACCCATGACCTCATTCTTACCAAGAATGCGCTCTGCCAACTGAGCTACGTGGGCATTTCCAATGCACATGCTCGCCTTGGCCGCCTGAAGGCGACCCATCTAGAGCCACAAGCCAGAAGACCCAGAGAACCTCTGGGCCTGGTTTGTTGGTGGGCCAGGTAGGACTCGAACCTACGAAGGCGTTTGCCAGCGGATTTACAGTCCGCCCCCTTTGCCGCTCGGGACACTGACCCAAGTCAATCGTTCAGTTGTACTGGCTAATTCCCGTGCCTCTTTTCAGGAGCCGACACGCAGAGCCGACGATGGGAGTTGAACCCATAACCTATGCTTTACAAGAGCATTGCTCTGCCTGTTGAGCTACGTCGGCCGGCTGAATGGCGATTGCCGCGTCCAGGCTTATAAATGTACGTTCGGCCGTGTGGCACGTTGACTTATGCCCTCTTGCCGAGTGCTGCCAGATAAGTATAGCAGCCAAGCCCATTTCGTCAACAGCCAGGAGCGCCATTTCGCGATCTCGTGATCTTCGGGACGATCGCGTCTATGATTACACGTGGAGGCAAGTTATGCAACCTCAACCGACGATCCTTTGCCTGGCTGGCTACTTCAAGGGGGCCAGCTTTCTGACCGCGGCCAAAGACCTCGGTGCCCGCGTGCTGCTCTTGACTCGCGAGAATATCGCCGCGGAGCCATGGCCGCGCGAGAGTATCGACGAGGTCTTTCTGATGCCCGATTTGCGTCGCCGGCCGGACATCCTTTACGCCGTCAGCTATCTGGCCCGCGCCAATCGCATTGACGCCATCGTGCCGCTGGATGACTACGACGTGGAGACGGCCGCTGCCCTGCGCGAGCATCTGCGCCTGCCTGGCCTGGGCGAGACGGGCGCGCGTTACTTCCGCGACAAGTTGGCCATGCGCACTCAGGCCGCGGCCGCCGGCATTCCCGTGCCACCCTTCACGCCCGTGTTCAGCTATGACCGGCTACGTGCCTATATGGAGCGCGTCCCGCCGCCGTGGGTGCTGAAGCCGCGCTCCGAGGCCGGGGCGATGGGTATCAAGAAGCTATATTCGGCCGAAGAGGTCTGGCGTTGGCTCGATCGGTTGGGCGACGAACAGTCGTTTTTCCATCTGGAGCAGTTCATCCCCGGCGAAATCTACCACGTCGATTCGCTGGTGTACGACGGCCGGCTACTCTTCGCCCAGCCGCACAAATACGCCCGCCCACCCATGACCGTGGCCCATGAGGGCGGCGTCTTCGTCTCGCGGACGCTACCGCAGGGGGATGAGGCGCAGGCTATCCTCGACCTGAACGGCCGGCTGCTGACCGTCTTCGGTCTGGAGCGGGGCGCAACCCACGCCGAGTTTATCCGCGGAGCCGACGGCCGCTACTACTTCCTGGAGGTAGCCGCCCGCGTCGGCGGGGCCAATATCGAGCAACTTGTGGAAGCGGCCAGTGGACTGAATCTGTGGGGGGAGTGGGCGCGGCTGGAGATCGCCGCCGCGCAGGGGCAGCCCTACAGTGTCGCCCCGACAAGTCACGACTATTCCGGCGTCCTCGTCTGCCTGGCGCGGCAGGAGTGGCCCGACCTGAGCGGCTACACCGACCCGGAGATCGCCTACCGCATCGACAAGAAGCACCATGCCGGGCTGGTTGTGGCCTCGCCGGACCCCGGCCGCGTGGAATGGTTGCTGGACAGCTATGCCCAGCGCTTCGCCAACGACTTCCTGGCCGTCTTGCCGCCGCTGGACAAGCCGCCGACATGAGCAAGAGCTAAATCTGGTTCTGTGCCCGGTAGTCGGCGATGGCCTGGCGCAGCGTGGTGCGGTTGGTCAGGGCGGCGCGGGCCGGGGCGGCCAGCTGCTGCTCGTAGACTGCGCCGACCTGATTGGCCTGGTCGGCCGTCGTGCGCGCCCGGCCGATGACCTCGTCGCGCATGGGACGCAGGAAGCGCCGTTGCAGCGCTGGTTCGCCGTCAATGCGTTGCAGCCACACGTCCAACGGCTGGGCGATGTTGGTGTCCAGCCCGGCGATCGTGCCAGGCGTCTCGGCCAGCAGTGCCGTCAACGCGCCCATGACGCCGGCGGCCTTCTCGCCTGCCCCAAACGGCAGCCAGCGCCGAACGCCCTCGAACCATTCTTGCAGCATCTCCAGGAAGTTACCCACGCGGTCGACGGCGCGCTGTAGCCAGCTCTCGATGTCGGCGTAGAAGCCGCGCATCTTCTCCTCTTGCACGCCCAGCCACTGCCGGCCGCTATCCAGCAAGGGGATGTGGGCCTCGATTTCGCCCAGAGCCAACTGGCCGCCGTCCAGGCCCGCTGCCAGCGCGGGCACGCCGCCCAGCAACTCGCCCATCTTCTGGCCGACCGCGCCCAGACCGTTTTCGACGATGCCGCCCAGGTCGGCCCCGTCGAGTTGCTCATAGAGCGCCACCAGCCCGCCGAGCACGCCCAACTGCGTCCGCGCGCCGTCCAGCTCCAGCGTCAACGCGTCGTGGGTGCCACGGACGTTGGCCTCGCCCGCCCGCGCCGCGTCCAGGTCGCGCAGCGCCTGGTCGAGCTGTGCCCGCAGTTGCATGTTCTCCGCCTGCGACGCGGCCAACTGCGCCAGCGCTTCCTCGGAGCTGCCCACCGTTTGGCCGGCGACGGGGGCCATTGGCGCGAGCGTCGGATAAATATCGACGACGCCACCACTGGCGACCGACGCAGGCGCCGAGCCGGCGGAAATGACGACGGCCGCCGGCGAGACCGTGCGCTTGAGGATCGCCGCGCCGCCGCCCGTGGCCGCCGCAGCGACGGCCGTCACCGTCGCTACCTTGATGAAGCCGCGTCGCGAGACGCCGTTTGCGTTTTGTTGGGTCATATTGTTTACCTGTTACCTCGCCCTAATTCTCGTGGCCGCAGCCACGCGCCGCCCAGTCTGCAGACGACGTGACCCCGATACCTGTTACAGACTTCTCATCCTTTACTACGCATTCCCGCCCGCGCCATTGCCCTCTCTAACGCCCCACGCCGGGCTAATCTTTCGGCCCGTAGCCGAATTGCCGCAGCAGTTGCGGATCGCGCCGCCAATTCGGCTCAACCTTTACCCACAATTCCAGAAACACCTTGCCGCCGACAAGTTGCTCGATCTGCTCGCGCGCGGCCGCGCCCAATTGCTTCAACTGCGCCCCGCCGGCGCCGATGATGATGCTCTTGTGGCTGTCGCGCTCGACGAAGATATCGGCACTGATGTAGACCGTGCCGTTGTCGCGCTCCTTGAAGTCGCGCACCTGCACGGCCGTGCCATAGGGCACTTCTTCGCGCAATTGCAGCATCAACTGCTCGCGGATAAGTTCGGCGGCGATGTTGCGCACGAAGATGTCGGTGATTTGCTCCTCAGGATAGTAGCGTGGCCCTTCCGGCAGCGCCGCCACCAGCCGGGCCAGTAACTCGGCCACGCCCTCGCCCGTCGTTGCCGAGAGATGATGCCACTCGGCCCCCGGCAGCAGCGCCGTGTACGCCTCCGTGCGAACCAGCATGTCGGCCGCGCTCACGGCGTCCATCTTGTTTAGCCCCAGGATCACCTGGCTGCTTCTTAGCCCGGCCAGCCGCTCGGCGATGAGCTGGTCGTTCTCGCCCGGCCTCTCGGTCAGGTCGAGCAGCCAGAGGATGACATCGGCGTCGTCGAGCGTCTCCAGCGCCGTCTGCACCATGTAGCTGTCCAGCTCATGGCGCGGTTGGGTGATGATGCCGGGCGTATCGACGAAGACGATCTGATAGTCCGGCGCGGTGATAATGCCCAGCTGGCGCGTGCGCGTCGTCTGCGGTCGGTGACTGACGGCCGCGATCTTCTGCCGCATAAAGGCATTCATCAACGTGCTTTTGCCCACGTTCGGCCGGCCGACAAGAGCCACAAAGCCGGATCGGTGGCCGTCGGGCGTCTCATAGACGGTGCTCTCTTCAGCCGTCTGACCCACTTGTTCATCACTCATGCATCATTCGCTCCAGTTCGCGCGCCGTCAGTTCGGGCCGCTCGTCGCGCAATAGCGGCAGGCATAGCCGGGCGGCGCGCAAGGCGTCGGTGTCGACGGTCGCCACCACCAGCGCCGGCTCGCCCCGCGGCCCCTCGGCCAGCAACGTGGCGTCCGGGCCGTAGACCGTGGAACCGCCCCAGAACGCGCCATCTCCCTCGTGGCCAACACGGTTGACGTGGACGACGAAGTTGGTGAAGAGTAGGGCGTAGGCCTGGTTGATGGCCAGCACCTTATCGGCCGTGCTCGTGGCCTCGGCCTGGCCGTGTTCCAGAGAGGCGGACAGCAGCAGCAGGATGTCGGCGCCGTCCTGCCACAACAGGTAAGGCATGCTGATGTGCCAGAAGTCTTCGCACACCAGCAGCCCAACGCGGCCGAAACGCGTATCGAAGGCGCGCGCCCGGTCGCCGTGGGCGAAGGTGTGGGCCTCGTCGAAACTGCCATAGGTCGGCAAGTAGACCTTGCGGTGGCGATGGACGAGCCGACCGCCGGAGAGGTAGACGGCGGCGATGTAGTAGCGGTGGCGCTCATCCACCTCGACGAAGCTGACGACGAGGTCCAGCCGCTCGCTGGCGGCCAACAGGGCGGCAAAGGTTGGGTCGGCCGCTTCGGCGCGAATGGCCACATCGAAGGCCCGTTCGCCCAGCCCGTAGCCAGTCAAGGCCAGTTCGGGGAAAACAAGCAGTTCAACGCCGCGGCCGGTTGCCTCGGCGGCCATATCGAGATGGAGCTGCAAGTTGGCGGCCAGATCGCCCAGCACAGGCGCAACCTGGGCCAAGCCAACGGTGAATTTCATGCGGACATTGTAGCAGATTGGGACGGCAGGAGCTATGAGCAGAATAGCACAGATGTTCTATTTATTCCTCATTGGATCGGCTAGCTCGCCGCGTCCGGTCGATCCAACGCCAACGCTTGCTTGCGGGCGGCATTGATCGGCGTACAATAGCATTCATGCGCGGCCCTCGCGCGCCTTTCCATGCGATCCGGGAGCGATCTATGACCAATTCTAACCAGCGGCCGCGCACAACGATGGCTGCCTGCAAGCGCATCGCCCTCGTTGCCCACGACAATAAGAAGGATGACCTCCTCGACTGGGTGGCCTTTAACCTCGATGCGTTGCGGCAGCATAGCTTCTATGCCACCGGCACCACCGGCGCGATGCTGATGGACAAGCTGGGCCTGCCGATCGATTGCATGCGGAGCGGCCCGCTCGGCGGTGACCAGCAGCTCGGCGCGCACATCGTTGACGGCCACATTGACATACTGATCTTCTTCTGGGACCCGTTGGAGGCGCAGCCGCACGACCCCGACATCCGCGCTCTGTTACGCATCGCTGCCGTCTGGAACATCCCCGTGGCCACCAACCGCTCCACGGCCGATTTCCTCATCTCCTCGCCGTACATGAACGCGACGTATGAGCGTTTGCTGGATGACTATCACGATTACCAGCAGCGCCGGTACGAGGCCGGCGGCTGAGCCGGTTCCTGTCAGTCGTCTCATTGAGTGCAGATTAGGAGCAACATATGGATATTCAACTCATTCCCCTGACCGAAGCACAGACTCACACCGCGCCAACCGAGGACTTCGGTTTCTGCCTCCATTTTGCCAACCGGATGTTCACGCAGCGCTACAATAAAGGTCGCGGCTGGCACGACGCGCGCATCGAGCCGTATGGGCCGTTGCTGCTCAGCCCGGCCACCTCGGTACTCCACTACGCCCAGCTTATCTTTGAAGGCATGAAGGCCTACCGCCGGCCGGATGGCGATATCAACCTCTTCCGGCCGATGGAGAACATGCGCCGTTTCAACAACTCGGCGCGGCGCATGGCCATGCCTACAGTGGACGAGGAAGAGCACCTGGAGGCCATCTGCCGGCTCGTCGAGCTGGAGCAGGATTGGGTTCCCGACTCCCCCGACGCCACGCTTTACATCCGGCCGACGATGATCGCTACCGACGACGCCCTCGGCGTCCGGGCCAGCGCCACCTATCTCCACTTTGTCATCATCAGCCCGGTCGGGCCTTATTTCACCGGTGGGTTCAGCCCCGTGCCGGTCTACATCACTGACGAGTACGTGCGCGCCGTGCCCGGCGGCGTTGGCGAGGCCAAAACGGGCGGGAATTATGCCGCCAGCCTCTACGCCGGCGAAGAGGCCCGCCAGCGCGGCTACTCGCAAGTGCTATGGCTCGACGCGCTGGAGCATCGCTGGGTCGAGGAAGTCGGGGCCATGAACATCTGCTTTGTCTATGACAACCGCTGCATCGTCACGCCGCCGCTGACGGGCAGCATCCTGCCCGGCGTCACGCGCCAATCGGTCATCGAACTGGGTCGCCACCTGGGCTACGAGGTGGTTGAAGAGATGATCGATGTGCACGAGATGCTGGCCGACATCAAGCGCGGCCGTGTCACCGAAGTCTTTGGCTGCGGCACGGCCGCCGTCATTGCCCCGGTCGGCAAGTTCGGCTTCCGCGACGAGACGATTATCATCAACGACAACCAACCAGGCCCCCTGGCGCGCGAACTCTACCAACACCTGACTGACATCCAATTCGGCCGCGCTCCGGACCCGTTTGGTTGGACCTATACCATCCACGCCAACGGCCACTCATAACCGACAGGGGCCGGCCACCGGCCGCGCCGGCCCCTGTCAATAGCCACCCTGATAGTTTCTGGTAGTTTCCCGCGCTAGACTTAGTGCTACGGTCTGTCCTCATGATCGACCCTCTATCAACGACTGACTGACTACTGACAAAGGGCGACTCCTGTCGCCCGACCACTATCTTCGGAGTCCTATGCGAGAAGTAGCTATCCTCGGCGTCGGGCAGACGCCGGTGCGCGAACACTGGGACCTGTCCCTGCGGCAACTGGCTGTGCAGGCCGGCCGCGCGGCCATGGCCGATGCTGGCGTCGAGCGTGTCGATGCCATCTATGTCAGCAATATGAACAGCGATCGCCTGGCCGGGCAACGCCATTTGGGCGCGTTGGTGGCCGACCACCTGGGCCAGCGCGGCGTCGAGGCGGTCAAGCTTGAGGCTGCCTGCGGTTCGGCCGGTTCGGCCATGCGTCAGGGCCTACTGGCTGTCGCCGGCGGCCAGCTCGACGCCGTTCTGCTGATCGGCGTGGAGAAGCTGACCGAGGCGCCCGGCCGCCAGACGACGGCCGCTCTGGCCACGGCCGCCGATGCCGACTATGAAGGCGAGCACGGCATCACCTTCGTCGGCCTGAACGCATTGATCATGCGCCGCTATATGCATGAGTTTGGCTATAGCCACCGTGACTTCGCCCCCTTTGCCGTCACCGCACATGCCAACGCCGCCCATAACCCCAACGCGCTCTACCGCTACGCCATTGACGAGCGCGCGTACGAGCACGGCCGCGAGGTGGCCGATCCCATCCGCCTCTACGACGCCTCGCCCATCGGCGACGGCGCGGCGGCGTTGTTGCTGGTGCCGGCCGAACGCGCCCCCGGGGCCATCCGGGTCATCGGCTCGGCGGCGTCCACCGACACGCTGGCCGTCCACGACCGCGAGGATATGCTGTGGCTGAAGGCGGCCGAGCGCTCCGTGCAGCGAGCCTATCGCCAGGCCGGCGTTGGCCCGGAGGACATCGACCTCTTCGAGCTACACGACGCCTTCAGCATCATGGCGGTGCTGTCGCTGGAGGCATGCGGCTTTGCGGGCCGCGGGCAGGGCGTGCGCCTGGGTCTCGATGGCGACATCGGCCAGGGCGGCCGCATCCCCATCTCGACGATGGGCGGCCTGAAGGCCCGCGGCCACCCCGTCGGCGCGACTGGCCTCTACCAGCTCGTCGAGGCGACCTTGCAGCTACGTGGCCAGGCCGGCGCGCTGCAAGTCGAGGCCGCGCGCACGGCTATGGCCCAGAACATCGGCGGTAGCGGCGCGACTGTCGTCACCCACATTCTGCAAAAACCCGTCGCCTAGCAGCGGATTGGAGCATACGACGCGGGGCAGCCCCGGTTCTTTTCTGCGAGAGTTCGCGTCCAGCCACGTCATCCGTGTTCTATCGCGAGGCACATCGATGGCTGATTGGCGCGCCCAACTAATCGACGACTTTCGCGCTCAGCAGCGCTTCGCCGCGGGCTATTCGCCGCTCTATGCCCTGCTCTTCGGCATCGTCGCCGGCTGGCTGGCGGCCGAGCCGGCCGACCCGGTCGTCGACTGGCTGCTGGCTCTGGCGGCCGAGCGCCGGCCGTTCGATGTGACGCTGCTGCTGCCCGCGGCGCTGCACCGCGATGTGTTGGCCGGCGTGCCCGCCGCTGCGCTGTTGGCCCCCTTCTACCCCAGCGTCGGCGGCACCGTGCCCGCCGCGCCGGCGACCGACTTCGCGGCCGCGCTGCGCCAAGTCATCCGTGCCCGCGGCGACGCCCTGGCCGCGTTCATTCGCCGCGCCAACGTGCAGACCAACGAAACGGGACGAGGCCTGGCCTGGTTGCTGCCGCTGGCCGCGCTGGGCTGGCCGGCCGCCCATTTGCTGGAACTGGGGGCCAGCGCCGGATTGAACCTGGTCGCCGAGCAGCGCGCCTACCGCCTGGCCGACGCCGCCGCGCCGGAGACGACGCTGCTGATGCTGGGCAAGGGCACCGCGCCACAATTCACGGCGCTGGCGCGCGGCCGGGTGGCGCTGCCGCCGCTGCCCTGCTGCCCAACCATCCTTTCGCGCACCGGCGTGGACCTGCATCCCTTCCCGTTGGCCACGGCCGAGGATGAGATGACGCTGACCGCCTTCCTGTGGGCCGATCAGGTGACGCGCATCGACCGTCTGCGCGAGGGCATCGCTGCCCTGCGGGCCGTCGAGACCACAGCCGCGCCAGTGCGCCTCGTGCCGCTACGTCTGCCGGATGAACTGCCCGACTTTCTGACCGGCTATGATCCCGCGCCGAGTGACGTGCCGGTGGTGGTCTTCAACACGACGGTGACCATGTATCTGCCCGAGCGCGGCGCAGGACTGCGCGAGGCCATCGGCGCGTGGGCGGGCCGCCGGGCCGCGCCGGTGCTGTGGCTGCAATGGGAAATGCCCGACCCGGCCGGCGGCACGCCGGCCGGTGATAACTGGCTCGCCTGGACGGCCGATCTATGGCCCAACGCACCCGGCGGTCTGCGCCACCAGCACTTCCACATTGCCTGGGTTCATCCCCACGGCACGGCCCTGGCGTGGACGCCGCAAATCGGGCTATTTCTTGACAGAGCTATGCAAATCTAAGCGCTTGTGCGTTGCATTACCATCGCGTACAATCCCGCCGCTATGGACGAACGCACACCAACCTTCACTGTCTGGCGCGCTCTGCGCCTCAGCAGCTTCCAGATCGGTTCCGCCATGGGCGATATCCTGGTGACCAGCATCTGGAACCGCATCCTCATTACCAACTTCGGCATTCCGGCCACGCCGGTGGGCCTGCTCATCGCTCTGCGCTACTTACTTTCGCCCCTCAGCCTCTGGGCGGGCAACCTGACCGACAGCAAGCGCGTCCTCGGCCTGCGTCGCACGCCCATCATCTGGCTCGGCCGGGCGCTCATGGTGTTGTCGTTGCCGCTGCTGGGCCTGAGCGTCCTGCGGCTAGGCGGGTCGAGTAGCGACGTGCTGGGTTGGCTGGCGGCGTTGCTGTCGTCGGTCATGTACGGCACGGGCACGCTCATCTCCGGCAGTCCCTTTCTGGCCCTCGTGCGCGAGTCCGCCCCGGAGGAACGTCAGGGGCTGGCCATCAGCATCGTTGAAACCATCCTGATCATCTTCTTTGCCCTGGCCGGCATCGTTTTCAGTCTGTGGATGCCTGTCTATGACGCGCGCATCTTCTGGGAGATGATCGCCATCACGATGCTGGTGGGTGGCTTCTTCTGGGTGTTCGCCATCATCGGCGTGGAGCGGCGGCAACGACCGGCGGCCACCACTGCGACAACAACTGAACCTCGCCGCGCCCCGCTGGGCGTCGTCCTGCGCGAGATTTGGAGCGACCAGCGCACGCGTCGCTTCTTCACCTTTCTGTCGCTGGCCACACTGGCTGCCTGGGTTCAGGATGCCATCCTGGAGCCGTTCGGCGGCGACGTGTTCGGCCTGGACGTGGGCGTGACGACGCGCTTCAACAGCTATTGGCAGACGGCGACGGTGCTGACCCTTGTCCTCGGCGCAGCCCTCTGGCGTAAGCGGTCACCGGAGCGCCAGGCCCCCATCGCTATGGCCGGCCTGGCGATGATGGCCGCCGGGTTGGTCCTGCTGGCCGCCGCCGGCGCTCTGGGCCAACGCCATCTTATCGAGTTGGCGCTGTTCGTCTTCGGCGGCGGCTTCGGCATCTATACCTTTGGCGGCTTCAGCCTCATGGCCGTCATGTCGCCCGACCGGCACGCCGGGGCCTACCTGGGCCTGTGGAGTCTCTCCGTTGTCGTGTTCAAGGGACTGGGCGCGCTGATCGGCGGGGTGCTGCGCGACCTGTTTCTGCTGTCGTTGGGTCTCTCGCCCGGCCTCAGTTACGGCTTGGCCTTCCTGATCCAGGCCCTGGGCCTCATTGCCGCGCTGCTGGTCCTGTCGCGTACGGATGTCCTCGGCTTCGCCCGCGACACCGGCCGCCACGTTCCGCTGGCCCAAGCTCGCGCCGCGGCGGCCGACTAAGTCGCCCCGACCGCCCATGTCCACCCGCGCCGTCCTCCACATCGACATGGACGCCTTCTATGTCAACGTCCATCTGCTCGATCATGCCGAGGACGCCGGCGCGCCGCTGGTCGTCGGCGGGCGGCCGGACGAGCGCGGCGTGGTCTTCTCGGCCAGCTACGAGGCGCGCCGCTTTGGCGTCCGCTCGGCCATGCCCACGTCGCAGGCGTCTCGCCTGGTCCCCGGCCTGAAGATCGTCCCGCCCGACTGGCCCCGCATCCGGCAGTGCTCCCGCGGCGTCATGGCCACCCTGGGCGAATATGGCCCGCTGGAAAAGATGAGCGTCGATGAGGCCTATGTCGATGCCGGCGGCTGGAAAGGGGCCGAAGACACCGCCCGGGCCATCTTCGAGCGCGTGCCGATCGAGACGGGCCTGCCCTGCTCCGTCGGTCTGGCCACGAGCAAGCTGGTGGCCAAGGTCGCCTCCGACATCAACAAGCCGCGCGGCTTCATCGTCGTGCGGCCGGGGGGCGAAGCCGCCTTGCTGGCCCCGTTGCCTGCGCGGGTCATCTGGGGCATCGGCCCGCGCACGGCCGAGCGGCTGGCGGCGCTGGGCATCGACACGTGCGGCCAGCTGGCCGCGGCTGACCTGGAGCGGCTGCGCGGCGTCTTCGGCCACGAGGCGCAAAAGCTCATCCAGCGCGCCCGGGGCATTGACGACCGCGGGGTGGAGCCGAACCGCGGCCCGGCCAAGAGCATCAGCCAGGAGTGGACCTTCAGCCGCGACGTGGCCGACCCGGCCATGCTGCGCGAACGATTGCGGCAAATGGCGGCCGAGGTTGCCGTCGAGCTGACCGAACGTCACCTGCTGGCCCACACCATTCGCGTCAAGTTCCGCGCGCCTGATTTCACTACCTTCACCCGGCAGCGCACCGTCGAGATAGGCGTGGACGAGGCTGAGACCATCTACCGGCTGGCGTTGGCCCTGTGGAGCGAACACTGGCCAGCGGGTAAACCCATGCGCCTGCTGGGCGTCGGCGTGGCCGGGCTGGTCGAGAGCGAGAGCCGGCAGCTGGGTCTGGGACTGGGGCTGTAGAAACAATGCGCGTCGGGGGGCCAAGCCGATGCTTGGCCCCCCGGCGTACTTCACTCATCGCCCGCTGGGCGTTCTAACCCACCGTCATCAGTTCGCGCGGGAAGCTTGTCATCGTCCGGCAGCCATCGGCCGTCACGACGACGTTGTCCTCGATGCGTACGCCGCCCCGGCCGGGCAGGTAAATGCCCGGCTCCACGGTGAAAACGTTGCCGGTGGCCAGCGGTTGCCGGTTGGCCGGGCTGGCGTCGGGCGCCTCGTGCACTTCCAGGCCCAGCCCGTGGCCGGTGCGGTGGATGAAGTATTCGCCATAGCCGGCATCCTCGATCACGTCGCGGGCGGCTCTGTCCACGTCGCGCCCGCTGACGCCCGGGCGGGCTGCCTGCCGCGCCTGCTCGTTGGCCAGCAGCACGGTGTCGTAGATATGGCGCAGTTCGGGATCGATCTCGCCGACGGCGAACGTCCGTGTCAGGTCGGAGGGATAATCGTCGACGAAGACGCCCCAATCGATGACGAGCAGGTCGCCGCGCTGGAGCGTGCGGTCGGTCGGCGTGGCGTGGGGCAGGGCGGCGTTTGGCCCGGCGGCGACGATGGGGCCGAAGGCGATACTGTCTGCGCCGGAGGCCAATAGCTCCTGCGTCAACATGGCCGCCACCTGTCGCTCGCTCAGCCCGATCTTGATACGCGGCAAAATGCGTTGCAACGCCCGCTCGGCCACGGCAATGGCCTTCTCCATGGCGGCGATCTCGGCCGCGTCCTTCACCGATCGCAGCGCCGACAGCGCCGGCTCGGCATGGGCGATCTGTAGGCCAGGGGCATAGCGCTGGAGCATTTGCATCTCCAGCACGCGCATGTGCAGCGCCTCGACGCCGAGCAGATAGTCGGTTAGCTCCAGGTGGGCGCAGGCGCGTTGGAACGCCCCGGCGTAACCCTCAGTGTCGTCCCAGGCGAAGATGCGCTCGGCCGCAATGCCCGCTGCCTCGGCCTTCATGGCCTCCAACGTCGGGATGAGGATCGCCGGCGCGTCGTCGGCAGGGATGAACAGCAAGATCGGCCGCTCGCTAAGGTGGACGTGCATCCCGCTGACGTACAGCAAGTTCGGCCCCGGCATCAGGGCGATGCCGTCCAGCCCGTGGGCAACAATCTGTTCGGTGAGGCGGCTGAGGCGATCATCGTTCATGTGAAAATTCCTTTTTGTCCGCAGTTAGGTGGGGGTGTCGGCCGCGGTCTGAAGCTCGTCCAGTTCGACCAGCAGCATGCCGGCCGGCACCGACTCGCCCAGCTCGCACAGCACGCGGGCTACGGTGCCGTCGCGCGGGCAGACGATGGGGATGACCATCTTCATCGATTCCAGCAGGATAAGTTTGTCGCCCGCGGCCACCGTGTCGCCGGGAGCGACGAGAATCTGCGAGACGATGGCGGGAATGGTCGCGGCCAGCGAACCGGCGGCTGCGGCCGCCCCGCCGCGTCGCCGCATGCGTTCGGCAACCAGAACGCGCCCCGCCACCCAAAGTTGTCGCTTGTCGCTCTGCCGCGTCGCGGCCACGCTCACGCGCTCCGTCGCGCCGTCGGGCCAGGCAATTTCCAGCAGTAGCCGCGGCCCCTCGCGGTGCAGCAGGCGTACCTCGGCCGCGAAGCCGCCTGCGTCGCCGTCTCCCTCGGCCGGGCCGGCGCTAATGTGGAGTTGCTCTCCCTGCCGGCTCAGTTCAAACGTTCGTTCTTGCCCGTCAATGGCCAGGCGAAATTGGGTCATGGGGTAGTTATAGCAGAGGCGCTGCCAGTTGTCAGGCGACGAATCTCGCCGCCGTGACGCCGCCCCCGTCAGGTCTGTGTACTCCCTTGCGCCCTGGCCGCCAGTCCCATCACTGCCCGCCCCAGCTTGCCGCTATCATGCCGCCACGGCCGCGCCTCGTCCACCAGATCGGCGGCGATCATCACCACGCCGGCCGGCGGCGTGGGGGGGACGAAGTGCGTGTGTCCACCGCCCGTTTCCGGCGGCACGGACAGGTTGTCGTTGGCCAACACGATATCGATGCAACCGGCCGGCAGGTGGTGTTGCAGCGCGGCCACATGGTCGGCCACGTTGTAGCCCTCCGTTTCGCCCGGTTGGGTGGCCAGGTTGCAGACGTAGACGACGCGCGCGCGGGCGTGGACAAGCGCCTCGGCCAGATCGCGCAACAGCAGGTTCGGCAGGATGCTGGTGTAGAGGCTGCCCGGCCCCAGCACGATCAGGTCGGCCCCGAAGATGGCTCGCAGCGCCGGCGGGTAGGCGCGCACCCCGGCCGGCTCCAGCCACACCCGCTCGACGTGGCCGCCCGCCTGGGGAATGGCGGACTCGCCGGCGACCACTTGCGTCTCGCCGTCGGGCAGAACCACCTCGCCGACGAGAGTCACATTTTCCAGCGTGGAGGGCAGCACCTGCCCGCGCAGGGCCAACACGCGTTGGGCGGCCAACAACGCCTCGTCAAAGCTGCCGGTAATGCCCGTCAGTGCCGCCAATAACAGGTTGCCGAAGGCGTGGCCACGGAGGGAAGAAGGTTCCAGGTTCCAGGTTCCAGGTTCCAGGGGGGAGTGTTCTTCAACTGGTCCTTGGCCTCTGGTCCCTGGAATTTTGTCCCCAAAGCGATATTGCAAGATCTGCGTCATCAGCGCCTCGTCGCGGGCCAGCGCGGCCAGGTTGTTGCGGAAGTCACCGGGCGGCAACAGCCCCATCTCGTTGCGCAGGCGGCCGCTGCTGCCGCCATCGTCGGCGACGGTGACGATGGCGGTGATGTTGCTGGTGTAGGGCGTCAGGCCGCGCAGCAGGCTGGGCAGACCCGTGCCGCCACCGATGGCGACGATGTGGGGGCCGCGGTCACGCCGCCGGTAGTCGTAGAGCGAATCGACGACCGCCCCTTCGCCGCCGCGCAGCGGGTCGGTCAGGCTGCGGCCGAGCCGGAAGATGGCCAGGAGCATGATCGCCCCGCCGACCAGCAGCGGCAGCAGCACCCGCAGCCACAGCGGCCAGAAGCGCAACGTGGCGATGTCGAACAGCGCCGGGGGCAGCCAGCCCTGCCGGTTGAGGGCCAGCAGCAGGTAGACCCAGCCGATGCTGGCCACGGCCGCGCCGGCCATCAGCAACACGAGCCAGCGCTTGACGCCGATGCCAAAGGCCAGCCAGCGGCGACGGATGTAGAGGGCTTGCCATAGGGCGCGCAGGCGGGACATGCAGCCCATTATAGCGCGACTGACGGGCGCATAGGGCACGATTGGTCCGGATGGTTGCTAGAGCGGATAGATGTCCAGGCGACTCTGCGTCCCATCCGGCTGCCCGCGGTTTGGCAAGGCGTGACAAGCGATTAGAATAGCATGGTTCCAAGATAAGGAGATTGTATGCGGACTGTTTTCTGGGATTACGAAACTGACCACCTGCGCATGATCGACCAGCGCCGCCTGCCGTTCGAGACGGTTGTGCCGGCGTATGACACCTACCAGGCCGTCGCCGAGGCCATCCGCGACATGGTCGTGCGTGGCGCACCGGCCATCGGCGCGGCGGCCGCCTTCGCCCTGGCCCTGGCCGCCCGGCAGAGCCGCGCCGCCGACCGCCTGACCCTGCTGCGCGATTTGGAAGCTGCCGCCGCCGCGCTGGAGGCCGCCCGGCCGACGGCGGTCAACCTGGCCTGGGCCGTTCGCCGGCAACTGCGCGTGGCCGCCGACGAAGAACTGGAGACGGCCGACGATGTGCGCTACGCTCTGCTGGTCGAGGCCCAACGGCTGGCCGACGAGGACGTGGCCCTCAACCGGCGCATGGGCTTCTATGGCGCGGAACTCATCGCCGACGGCGACACCATCCTCCATCACTGCAACACCGGCGCATTGGCCACCGTCGATTGGGGCACGGCTCTGGGCGTCGTCTTCGCGGCCCACGAGCAGGGCAAGCGCGTCCACGTGCTGGTCGATGAGACCCGGCCGCGGCTGCAAGGGGCGCGCCTGACTGCCTGGGAACTGCAACAGCGCGGCATCTCCTTCGACCTCATCGCCGACAACGCTGCCGGCCACTTCATGCGCCGCGGCGAGGTAAACCTCGTCCTCGTCGGCTCCGACCGCACCGCGGCCAACGGCGACGTGGCCAACAAGATCGGCACCTACCAGCTGGGCGTGCTGGCGCGGGAGAATGGCGTGCCCTTCTACCCCGTGGTGCCCACCAGCACCATCGACCTCGACCTGGCCACGGGCGACCTAATCCCCATCGAGGAGCGCAGCATGGACGAAGTGCTGACCGTCATCGACACGGCCATTGCCCCGGCGGGCATCACCGCCCGCAACCCGGCCTTCGACGTGACGCCCCATCGCTACGTTACCGGCATTGTCACCGAGGCGGGCATCGTCTACCCGCCGTTTGAAAAGAACCTGCGCGCCGCGGTGGCCCGCGCCCGGGAGATTGACTGGAACGATGAGCGCTGAGGACATTCCCACAGTCATCTTTTGCGGCGGCGAGGGCACGCGCATGCGCGGCGGCACGCTGACCAAGAAAGAACTGGTCGAGATTGGCGGCCGGCCCATTATCTGGCACGTCATGCGCACCTTCTCTGCCCACGGCTTCAACCGCTTTGTGCTGCCGTTGGGCTATGAGGCCCAGCAGTTGCGGCGTTACTTTCTCGACTACGAGGCCATGACCCGCGATTTTACCATTCGTCTTGGCTCGCCTACGCGCTCGGAGGGGAAAGACCCTCTCCCTAACCCTCTCCCTGAGGGAGAGGGGATGGGGGCGGAAGACCCTCTCCTTAACCCTCTCCCTGAGGGAGAGGGGATGGGGGCGGAAGACCCTCGCCCCAACTCTTTCCCAGGGGGAGAGGGGACTGGGAAGATCGCCTTTCGTGGGCCGGAGCAGCACCCGGAGTGGCAGGTGTCGCTGGTGGACACCGGCCTGCGGACCGACAAGGCCGGCCGCATCGCCCGCGTGGCCGGCTACCTGACGGCCGATCGCTTCTTCGTCACCTATGGCGATGGCGTCGGGGACGTGGATATCACCGCCCTGCTGGCCTTCCACCGTGCTCATGGCAAGCTGGTGACCATCACCGCCATCCAGCCGAAACATTATCAGTACGGCATCATGGACGCCGCCGAAGATGGCTTTGTGCGCCAATACGTCCAGTATCCGCGGCTGCCCTACTGGATCAACGCCGGTTTCATGGTCTTCGAGCGGGCGACGCTGGACTGGATGCGCGGCGGCGACGCGCAGGCGTTGGAGACAGACGTGTTGCAGGAAATGATCGCCGCCGGCGAGGTGATGATGTACCGCCACGAGGGTTTCTGGCAGTCGATGGACACGCTGAAGGACGCCAACGATCTCGAACGCCTGTGGCAGCAGGGCGCGCCATGGCGGGTGTGGGACTAACCCTTACTGCTGCGCGGCCAAATCATCGGGCGTGTTGACGTTGATGAACGACCGCCCCTCGGGGTCAAAGCGCGCGATCTCCGCCCGATCGACGAAGCGCAGCGAGACGCGCCCATAGAAGGCCGTGATCTTCAGTATCCCCGCTTCCAGCTTCTCGCGGATCGGCTCCAGGCAGGCCTGGCTGTAAATGGCGTGCAGTGGTTCGGGGAACTTGTCCCAGCGCGGCACGATGATATCGGCCGTCTCGCGCAGCCCCACCATATACTCCAGCAACGGCCGGTTCAGCCAGGGCATGTCGCAGGCGACGATGAGCGTGCGCGGGTGGCGGGCGTGGCGGATGGCGGTGTAGATGCCGCCCAGCGGCCCCGTGTCGGGGTAGTCGTCACCGAACATCGGTAGGCCCAGGTAGGCATATGGCTCCGGCGTGTTGGTAATGAGGATCAGTTCATCGCCCAGGCCCTCGACGCGCTCGCGAACGACTTCGATCATCGGCCGCCCCAGAAAAGGCACAAACGACTTGTCCGTGCCCATGCGGCTGCTCTTTCCCCCGGCCTGGATAGCGATCGTCAGATTGGTCATAGTGGTCAATAGTCAGTAGCCAATAGTCAACAGTCGGCGGTCGGCGGTCGGCGGTCGGCGGTCGGCGGTCGGCGGTCGATCTTACACAAAGCGATAAAAGACCTGGTTGCTGAGAAACCGGCCGCGCTCGGTCAGGAGCAGGCGGTCGTGGCGGCGGTGGAGGAGGTTCCAGGCCTCCAGTTGACGAACTTCATTCGCATAGACATCGTCAAAGGCCCGGCCGAAACGACTGGCGAAGCCAGTCAGGTCAAGGCCCTCGTCCAACAGGCGCAGTTGGGTGATGGCCGTATCCGACATGGCTTCGTCCCGGTCAACAAGATGATGGGCAGCGACGGCGGCCGACAGGGGGAACGGCCCTGTAGCGGGGCGTTCGGGCGCGCCGGCCTCGGCCGGTGACCCGGACAGCAGGCGGCGGACATAGGCGCGCGGTTGGCGCACGATCTGATAGCGGTAGCCACCGGCCAGGCCATGCGCGCCCGCGCCCAGGCCCAGGTATGGCTCGTTGCGCCAGTAGACGACGTTGTGACGGCACTCCCGCCCCGGCCGCGCCCAGTTGGAAATCTCGTAGTGGTCGAAGCCGGCCGCGGCCAGTTCGCACCCGGCCAGCTCATACTGGTCGGCGGCCGCGTCGGGGTCGGGCGCGGGGATGACGCCGCCGGCCAGCCGTCGCTGCATCGGTGTGCCCGGCTCGATGGTCAGGCAGTAGAGGCTGATGTGGGTCACGGCCGGCTCGGCCGCGGCCAGGCCCAGCACAGCGGCCAACGTCTGCGCCCAGTCGGCCACCGTCTGCCGGGGCAGACCGTAGATCAGGTCCAGGTTGACATTGTCGAACCCGGCCGCGCGGGCCATGCCGACCGCTTCGACCGCGGTGGCGAAATCGTGTTCGCGTCCCAGCAGGGCCAGCTCGTTGGGCAGCGCGCTCTGGACGCCGAAGCTGAGCCGGTTGACGCCCAGGGCGCGGGCGGTGGCCAGGTAGTCGGCCGACACCGTGCCGGGGTTGGCCTCCATGGTGATCTCGGCATCTGGCTGGATGCGAAACGAGGCGCGCGCCGCGGCCAGGATGTCGCCCAGCTGTTGCGGCGTCAGCAGTGACGGTGTGCCGCCGCCGAAGAAGATCGTGCGCACGACCGGCTGGGGGTCGCCCGCGGCCGCGGCCAGCGCGCCAACCTGACGGATCTCCGCCGCCAACGCCGCCACGTAGGCACCCTGTAAGTCGCCGAGGGTCGTGTAAGTATTGAAATCACAATAGCTACAGCGCTGGCGGCAGAACGGAATGTGTAGATAGAGCGCGTAAGCGGTCATACGGATGGGATTATGCCCGATTTCGCTTCGCCGGCGTAGAAGACTGTGCATTCCGTGATGATCCCCTTTGCCAATACAGACGATCCGGTATAATGGACGATAGTGCGCAACCCACTGCTTCCGGCGCACAGCACAATCTCGCACAATCTGCACCTTCCTACCCACATCACCACACATAAGGAGTGTTTCCATGACTGTTAAGGTTGGAATCAACGGATTCGGCCGCATCGGCCGTCAGGTCTATAAGGCTATCCGTGACAATTACGAAGGCATTCTCGACGTTGAAGCCATCAACGACCTGATGCCGCCGGAAACCAATGCCCACCTGCTGAAATACGACTCTACCTATGGCAAGTTCAACGGCACGGTCGAAGTCCGCGATGGCGACATCTACGTCGATGGCGAGAAGCTGAAGAGCTACGCCGAGAAGGACCCGGCCAAGTTGCCCTGGGGCGAGCTGGGTGTCGATATCGTTCTGGAGTGCACCGGCCGCTTCCGCAGCAAGGCCGCGGCCGGCGCGCACCTGACCGCTGGCGCTAAAAAGGTCATCATCTCCGCGCCCGGCGACAAGGACATCGACGGCACATTCGTCCTTGGCGTCAACGAAGACCAGTATGACCCGGCCACGCAGAACGTCATCTCCAACGCCAGCTGCACCACCAATGCCCTGGCGCCCGTGGCCAAGGTGCTGCATGAGAACTTCGGCATCCGCCGCGCCCTCATGACCACCATCCACGCCATGACCAACGACCAGAGCATCCTGGACGTGGCCCACAAGGACTTGCGCCGCGCGCGCACGACGGCCTCGAACATCATCCCCACTTCGACCGGCGCCGCGCGCGCCGTCGGCCTGGTGCTGCCCGAACTGAAGGGCAAGTTCAACGGCATGGCCTTCCGCGTGCCCACCGTCACCGTGTCGGTTGTGGACCTGACCGCGGAGTTGGAGCGCTCGACGACCAAGGAAGAGATCAACGCCGTCCTGAAGGCCGCCTCCGAGGCCCCTGGCTGGCTGGGCAAGGTGCTCAACTACACCGAGGAGTCGCTCGTGTCGACCGACTTCATCGGCGATCCGGCTTCGACCACGGTCGACTCGCTGTCCACCGAAGTTCTCGACGGCAACCTGGCCAAGGTCATCAGCTGGTACGACAATGAGTGGGGCTACGCCTCGCGTCTGGCCGATCTGACCGCTTTTGTGGCCGAGCGCCTCTAAACCTGCGCCTGGCTGATCTCCGGCAATGCCATGACCGCCGGCCCGTGCCTGGGCCGGCGGTTTTCTTTTGCGGCCCCGCGGCCGATTCTCTAGAATAGGTGCCTGTCGACATTGGCGCGCATGGGATCGTCCCGCCCGTGGGCCACGACATTTGTTCTATGGAACTGAAGGAACTGGAAGCCCGCATGCATGCCTTTGTCGCCGCCAAGGGGTGGTATGCGGCCGATTCGCCCAAGCCACAGACGGCGCAGAATCTGGCTATCTCGCTGGCCCTGGAGGCCGCCGAGGTGCTGGAGCATTTCCAATGGCGGCCGGAAGTGCGCGACCGCGACGCGCTGGCTGGTGAACTGGCCGACGTGGCACTCTACCTGCTGCAACTGGCCAGCATCTGCGACATCGATCTGGAAACGGCCATCCTCGACACGCTGCGTCGCAACCACGACCGCGAGTGGCCCGACCCATGAAGATTCTGGCTGTCAGCGATCGCGTGCTGGACAAGCTCTATACCGGGCAGACCCGTCAGACCTACGCCGATGTGGACTTGCTCATCGGCTGTGGCGATCTGCCGTTCTACTACCTGGACTTTCTGACGTCGGCCATCGACGCGCCGCTGGTCTACGTGCGCGGCAACCACGACGCCGGGCCACAGCTGGCCGCCGATGGCTCCGTCTGGCGCGGGGTGCGCGGCGGCGTCGATATTCACGGCAAGGTTGTCACCCGTCAGGGGCTGATCCTGGGCGGGTTGCAAGGCTCCATGCGCTACAAGGCCCACGCCGACTATATGTATAGCGAAACGGAGATGCGGCGCGTCGTTGCCCAGCTAGTGCCGCGTCTGCTGTGGAACCGGCAGCGCCTGGGCCGGGCGCTCGACATCCTGGTGACTCACTCGCCCGCCTACGGTATTCATGACCGGCCCGATTTGCCGCACACGGGCTTCAAGGTTTTTCTGACCTTTTTGCGGCTCTTTCGTCCGCGCTATCATCTGCACGGCCACATCCACATCTATCGCCAGGATGAGGTGCGCGAAACGCGGTTTGAGGATACAACGATTATTAACGTGTACCCGTACCGATTGCTCGAGATCTAGGCCATGGCCATAGAGACAGCCGGGCGATGGCGTCCCCAGGCGGCCATTCTGCCGGCGCTACGCTACTTGCGGCGTCCGGTGCAGCTTGTGCGCGGCTACGACCGCGCCAACCTGCAGACCGATCTCCTGGCCGGGCTAACCGTCGGCGTCGTCCTGTTGCCGCAGGCCATCGCCTTCTCGCTGTTGGCCAATTTGCCGCCGCAGATGGGTCTCTACACGGCCGTCGTCGGCGGCATTGCCGCGGCGCTGTGGGGGTCTTCGGAACAGCTCCACAGCGGCCCGACCAACACCATCTCCTTACTCGTTTTCTCCACCCTGGCCGTCTCTTTCACCGCCGGCTCTGACCAGTACATCCTGGCCGCCGGCCTGCTGGCGCTTATGGCCGGCTTGTTACAGCTGGGGCTGGGCTTGCTGCGACTGGGGTTCATCGTCAACTTCGTGTCCCACTCGGTTATTGTCGGCTTCAGCACGGCCGCCGGTGTGCTCATCCTCGTGCGCCAGATTGATCCGCTCCTGGGTTTGTCGCTGCCCAATGCGAACGCCCTGAGCGGCTTTGTCCATTCCATCCTGGCCGTGCCCAAAACGCATTTGTTCACCGCGATGATCGGCCTGGGATCGATCGCGCTGATCCTGCTGCTCCGTCGCCTGAATCCGCGGCTGCCCGGCGCGCTCATCGCCCTGCTGGTCGCCACGGCCGTCGTGGCCCTGTTGGGCGACCGCGCCGACGGTGTGGCCGTTATCGGCGCTATCGGCGGCGGCTTGCCCCGGCCGGTGTCGCTGCCGATCCTCAATCTGCAACTCATCAGAGATCTCTCCACCGGCGCGCTGGCCGTCGCCGCCATCGGCCTGGTGCAGACCACGGCCGTGTCCCGTTCGCTGGCCTCGCAGACCCAACAGCGGTTGGACAACAATCAGGAGTTCGTCGGCCAGGGCATGGCCAATGTCCTGTCGGGCTTGTTCGGTGGCTACTCTACCTCGGGGTCGTTCACCATCTCGGCCGTCAAGTTTCGCGCGGGGGCGCGCACACGACTGGCCTCGGTTGTCGCGTCGCTGTTCGTGTTGCTGGTCATGCTCGTCGCCGGACCCGTCGGCAAATATATGCCGGTCAGCGCCATCGCCGCCGCGCTCATCGTCACGGCCTACAACATGCTCGACAGGGCTGAGATCCGTCGCATCCTGCGCGGCGCGCCCGGCGACGCCATCATCATGGTCGTCACCTTCCTGGGGACTCTGTTCCTCAACCTCGACTTCGCCGTGCTGGTCGGCATCCTGCTGTCCTTTGTGCTCTACGTCATGCGCACCAGTGCGCCCCGCGTTCAGGTCGTCGTGCCCGATACCGACTTTCGCCACTTCTTATACCGGCCCGATGCGCCGGTCTGCCCCCAGTTGGGCATCGTCGAGATTCAGGGCGATCTCTACTTCGGTGCCGTCAACCACATCGAGGAGGCGATTCTCCAAAACGCCGCCGAGCAGCCCGAACAGCGCTTCCTGATTATCCGTATGCACCACGTCAACCAGATCGACTTCAGCGGCATCCACATGCTGGAGAGCCTGGTGCAGACCTATCGCCAGCGCGGCGGGGATCTGTTCCTGGTGCGTGTCGCCCCGCAGGCGCTGCGCCTGATGCGGACGACCGGTTGCCTGGACTACCTGGGCGAGGGCAATATCCTCGAGGAGGACGACGCCATCCAATATGTCTTCCGCCACGTCCTCGATCCGGCGGTGTGCATCTACGAGTGCCCGGTGCGCGTCTTCCGTGAGTGCCAGAACCTGCCGAAGCGTTTCGACCTGATCGCCCCACCGCTGTTTGAGCATCCCGTCATGCCCTCGCCGCCGACCGTCGCGCCCCGCGACCTCTGGCAGACGCTGCGCACGACGCCGGCCGACCGCCAGCCGACCGTGCTCGACGTGCGCGAGCCGCGCGAATTCCGGCGTTCCCACATCGCCGAGGCGCAATCGACGCCCCTCTCGATGCTCCTGGCCGGTGGGCTGGCGTTGTCGGCCGACCGACCCGTGGTGCTCGTCTGCCGGACAGGTCGTCGTAGTCGCCGCGCTGCGGCTGTCCTGCGCGATCTGGGTCACCATGACCTGACCGTGCTTGCCGGCGGCATGCAAGCCTGGGAGGCGGCCGGACTGCTGACCGCCGTGGAGCTTACCTGAGATGAACCCTGCTCTGACTTCGCGCAACTCCGGTCTGGATATCATACGGGTGACGGAAGCCGCCGCTCTGGCCGCTGGCCGTTGGATCGGCTCCGGCAACTTCGCCGCCGCCCACGCCGCCGCCACAGACGCCATGTTCAACATGCTGTCCACCCTTCAGATCGATGGCCATGTGGCCATTGGCGAAGACCGCCTCATCGATGGCGCGGCCCCACTGGCCGAGGGCGTGACCTTCGGCGCGGGCCTCATGCCCTACGATCTGGCCGTCGACCCCATCGACGGCACGCGCCTGCTGGTGGAGGGCAAGCCGGGAGCCATCTCCGTGGTCGCCATGGCCCCGCGCCACAGCATCCGCTCCATCGCCCCGGTCGAGTACCTGGAGAAGATCGTCGTCGACCGCGACGCCGCCGCCGTCCTTGTGCCGGAGTGTCTCAACGCCCCGGCCGCCTGGACGCTGGCGCTCATCGCCCGCGCCAAGAAGAAGGCCGTTCGCGACCTGGTTGTCGTTGTCCTACAGCGTGCCCGTCACCACGACCTCATTGAGGAGATACGGGCCACGGGCGCGCGTGTTCTGTTGCGCGAGGAGGGCGACGCCGAGGGCGCGCTGGTGGCGGCCACGCCGGGCAGCGGTGTCGATGTGCTCATGGGCATCGGCGGCGCGGCCCAGGGCGGACTGGCGGCCTGCGCTGTGCGGGCGCTGCACGGGGCCATGCTGGCCCAGGTCGCGCCACAGTCGGCCGAGGAGCGCGCTGCCGTCGATCAGGCCGGGCTGGGCGGCAAGCGCGTGCTGACGGCCGAGGAACTGGTGGCCAGCGACGATGTGCTCTTCGCCGCCACCGGCATCACCGATACGTCGCTGCTGCCCGGCATCGCCTACCGCGGCAGCCACGCCGAGACCCACTCGCTGCTCATTCGCGCCAAGACGCGCACGCGCCGCTTCATCCAGGCCGAGCACCGTCTGGGCGAGTGAGGCGGGTGCCCGGCCCGGTGGCTGCGGCCGTCTTGTCCGCGGTCGTTGGTGTTAGTTGCGGATGCCTAACTCGTAAGCGGTGCGCGTCTCGCGGTGGAACAGCCACGCCAGGCCGAGAATGGGCTGGATGAGCGGGAAGAAGCCGTAGTCGGCTCCGAAGTGCGCCCAGACGGTGTGGCCGATGGTGTCGGGGATGATGTAGCTGAGCGTGCCCACCAGCAGGACCATCGTCAGTTCGAAGACCAACATGCTCACCGACAGCCGCCACGCCCAACGGCGGCGGACGACAAAGCCAACCGTCGCCAACAGATAACATACAGCGGCCACGCCACTGAGCACGACCGGCAGATAATTGGTCACGCCTTCCTTCAGAAAGAACTGGTAGAGCGCGCGTGCGCCGGTGGATAAGGCTAGAACGGGATAGGAGATGGCCAGGATGACGCCCGCGGCGCGAATGAAGCCGGACAGGGCGTTCTGGCTGACATCGGATTGTTGGGTAGCCATGCCGGCCGATTTTACCATAGTCGGTGAAGACTTGCTGAAGCCGGAGAGGCAACACCGCCGCGGGATGTTACAATTCCGCCATGTACGATGACGACCGCTATGACGATCTGCCTCTCAGTAATGATCTCACCGATTCGCCGCCAGAAGAGGGCCGTCGCAGCGGCTGTGTCTTTCTGGGCGTGACCTTGCTACTCGTTGTCAGTCTCGTTGGGTCGTCGATCCTGGCCTGGTTTGTACTTGTGCGGCGCGAACAGGCCACGGCCACCCCCGCGCCTCTGGTTGTGTCCACGCTCGCCCCGGCCGCGCTGCTCGCCGCTCTGGCAACCCCGCAGCTGACCGCGGTGGCGCCGGCTGCGGTGGCGCCGGCCACGGCACAGTCGCCGGTCGCGGACGGTGGCACAGCCGTCAACCGCATCGTCATCGTCAACCCTGAGGGCCAGGTGGAGACGATCTCGCCCAGCGGCGACGACCGCCGCGTCCTGACGCGCGAGGACAATAGCATGCTCTTCCAGTTTCCGGCCTGGTCACCCGACGGCCGTCGCCTGGCCGTCATCGGCAGCCGTCTCACGGGCGGTGGCGTCTACGTGTTGCCGGACGCCCCCGGCGGGTCGGACCTCTCTGCCAGCCAGGTCTACTTTAGCGCCAGTGAAACCCCCATCTATCTCTTCTGGTCGCCTGACAGCGCCAAGCTGGCTTTCCTGGCCAATCAGGCCCGCGACGGCACGGGACTGATGGTCATCGACAGCGCCGGCGCGCGTGAAAGCCGTCTGTTGGCCACCGGCGCGCCCTTCTATTGGGACTGGAGCGACGACGGCCAGCAGCTACTCATTCATACCGGCGCGGATCGCAGTGGCGGACTGTCGCTCATCGATGTGGAGGGGGCGGTGCGAGCCGCCAATGTGGCCACGCCGGGCGCGTTCCAGGCCCCCGGCATCGCCACCGGTGACCGCTATTGGGCCTTTGCCGAGGAGGCCGACGGCCTGAGCAGCCTGGTCATCGTCGATACGCAGACTGGCGAACGGCGCAATTTCGAGCCGTCCCAATCGCTGGCCCTTAGCTGGAGTCCCACGGGCGAGCAACTGGCCTTCACCAACGCTGTATCGGGAAACCATCCCTTCTGGGGACCTCTGCGCGTGCTGGACGCGAGCACCGGCCAGACGCGCCTGCTGACCCGTGAGACGGTGCTGGCCTTCTTCTGGTCACCCGACGGCCGCTCCATCGCCTTCATTACCCTCAACGACAGCTTCGACGACGGCGGTACCAATGCCCTGGCCAAGACGCGCACGCTGGCCCGTCTGGCCAGCCCCGCCCAGCAAACGACCGGCTTTCTGACGCTTTCGGTCGTTGACGTGACCACGGGCCAGGGTTTGCGCCTGCTCGACTTTGAGCCGACAGTCGTCTTCCTGACCCAGTTCTTGCCCTTCTTTGACCAGTATGCCCTGAGCCACCGCCTCTGGTCACCCGACAGCCGCTCGTTGGTCTTGCCCGTGCGCGAGGATGGGGACGAAATCATCCTGATCGTGTCCGCGGCCGGCGGGCGGCCATCCTTTCTGGCTGAGGGCGAAGTCGCCTTCTGGAGCCAGCGCTAACCGTCCACCGTTGCCCCAAAGACACCGTCGCTGAGCTGTACACTGAGCGCCGCGCCCGGCCGCGCCTGGGCAATCGAGCGAATCAGTTCACCGTCCGGCCCACGCACGATGGCGAAGCCGCGAGCCAGGGTCGCCTGTGGGTTGAACGCCGCCAGGCTGCTGCCAGCCACGGCCAGCCGCCCGCGCCGGCGCTCCAGCCCACGGGCAACGTTCGCCGCCATGTGTCCGACCAGGGCATCCACGCGCTGCCGGTCGCTGTCGAGCAGGCGCTGGGGGCTGAGAAAGGTTAGCCACTGGACGCGAGCGCGCAGGGCTTCGCGCCGCGCGACCAGCGCGTCGTCCAGGGCCGTGCTCAACATCGCGCGCATCTCCGTCAGGGCCGGCCGAAAGAGCGACAGGTCGGGCACGGCCAATTCGGCGGCGGCCGAGGGCGTCGGCGCGCGCAGGTCGGCCACGAAATCAGCAATGGTGAAGTCGGTCTCGTGGCCAACCCCGCTGATGACCGGGTGGCGCGTGGCATAGATGGCGCGGGCGACGCGCTCGTCGTTGAAGGCCCACAGATCTTCGATAGCGCCGCCCCCGCGCGCCAGCAGGATCACGTCAATGTCGTCGCGTTCGTCCAGGCGTTGCAGAGCGCGGACGATCTGCGCCGGGGCCAGTTCGCCCTGTACCAGCGTCGGGGCGACGAGGACGGAAACGAGAGGGTTGCGGCGAGCCAAAACGGTGAGGATGTCGCGCAGAGCCGCGGCGTCGGCCGAGGTGACGATGCCAATCTTGTGGGGGAAGGGTGGCAACGGCCGTTTGCGTTCCGGGTCGAACAGCCCTTCGGCGGCCAGCATGTCCTTCAGGCGCTCGAAGGCCGCGGCCAGGTCGCCCCGGCCGGCGGGCTGCATGTACTCGACATAAAGCTGGTAGACGCCGCCGACCTCGTAGATAGAGACGCGGCCGTGGACAATGACAGCATCCCCAGCGGCCGGGCGAAAGCGCAACCGCTCGGCCATTGACCGCCACATGACGCACTTCAACTGTGCGCCGGCGTCTTTCAACGTGAAGTACACATGGCCCGACGCCGCGCGCGTGAAGTTAGATATCTCGCCGCTCACGTCGATGTCGCGCAGCCGGTAGTCCATGTCGAACATCTGGCGCACGTAGCTGGTCAGCTCGCCGACCGTCCAGATGCTGTGGTCGGGAGTCGTTTGGTCGGCAAAAGAAAACATACGTGACCTCGTCGCTGGCCCCTGTTCAGGCTACAATTACAGTCTAACCGGTTATAAGGAAGGTGCCTTCTGGAAGGTCTCGAACTGACTCAACTGCTTGTCGATGCTCTATTGGACAAGAAAGGCGTCGATATCCTCGTACTTGATATCCGCAGCCAGGCGATCTTCGCCGACTTCTTCGTGATCTGCAGCGGCGAATCGGAGCCGCAACTGCGAGCCTTAACGCAGGCGGCGCTGGAAAGCGCCAAACAATTGGGCGGCCGGATGCCGAAAGGTGTAGAGGGAACGCCGGCCGACGGCTGGGTGCTGGTCGATTTCGGCGACGTCGTCGTCCATCTGTTCTCGCCCCAAAAGCGTAGCTACTACGATCTGGAATCACTCTGGCACAACGGCCGCGTCGTTGTGCGCATGCAGTGATCGTGGCGCGCCCGGCGGGGTGGCGTGATGGCCACGCACCCCGCCGGGCACGCCGGTTGTCTGAATCTTATTCGCGAATCCAGCGATCCGTCGCCCGTTCCCAGTTGACCAATTCGCTCTCGTTGAAGAAGAGGGCAACCTCGTGGGCGGCGCTATCCGCGCCATCCGACCCGTGCACCAGGTTGCGGCCGATTTCCACGGCGAAGTCGCCGCGGATGGTACCCGGCTCGGCTTCCCCCGCCTTCGTCGCGCCCAGCGTCTTGCGGACGATGGCGATGGCGTCCTTACCCTCCCAGACCATGGCGACGACCGGCCCGGAAGTGATGTAATCGACAAGCCCATTGTAGAACGGCTTGCCCACATGGGCGGCGTAGTGGGCCGCGGCCAGTTCGCGCGTCATCTGCATCAGCTTCAGGCCCAATAACTTCAGCCCGCGCCGTTCCAGACGCGTGATGATTTGGCCAATCAGCCCGCGTTGCACGCCGTCGGGCTTCACCAGAACAAGAGTCTGCTCCATTGATATGTTACTCCAATGATTGATGCCGCGCCTTAGCGCAGCGGTTTTAGCAAGTCTACCCAGGAGGCCGGTTTGGCTGGGGGCGGCGGCGCTTCATCTTCGGGGACAGTTGCCGGTTCGGCCGCCACGGCCGTGACTTCGTCAGGCGCGGCAATCTCGTCCGCGACCTCAACCGCGCCGGCCGTTTCTTGTGCGATCGTCTCCCCGGGCAGGAGCGTCGCCTCGCTTTCGCTCTCGACGATGACCGGCTCGGCCGCTACCTTTCGTGGCCGGCCTCTTCGTCGTGGTTGAGCGGGAACGGGCATGAGAGACGCGCCCGTTGTGGTGTCCGTTGTCAGAGGGGTGGACGCCTCCACCGGCGGCGCGGCCTCTTCCGGCTTCAACTCGGCCGTTTCCGTCACCGCCGCCTCGATCTCCCAGGGCCACTGGTCGGGCGTCGTCGCGACGAGATCGGCCTCCGGGGATACATCCGGCGCGGCCTCGAACGGCATGGCGGCGATTGGTTCGGTGTCGACTGCGGGTGTGGTCATCTCCTCGACACCCATCTCTTCGATACCTATTTCTCCCACCCCCATCTCCTCGATGCCCATCTCCTCGATGCCCATCTCTTCGGTAGGCGTCTCGGCCTCGGCCGGTGGAACAGGCATGTCGCTCGACGCTCCGGCCGGCCGAGGACGGCTGTCCAGGTCTTCGCCGGACAGCCCTTCCAGCCAGGCAATGATCGCGTCAGGGTCGTCGGGCATACCGAGCAAGTCGACCTCCGACAGTTCCTCGCTGAATGGCTCGGTGCCCGCGTCGCGGGACGTTACCGTGCCCATCCCGGCCGCGGTGGCCCCGGCCTCCTCGGCCGACAGCGAGGGCGAAGAGTCGACGGTGTCTTCCTCAGCCATCTGCTCCAGCCAGGCCAGCACCGCGTCGGGGTCTTCCGGCATGCGCGCGATGAGGTCTTCGTCGCTGAGCGGGGCGGCCGGTAGCGGCCCGGAAATGCCCAGAGACAACTCCAGCCATTCGACTGCGGCGGACAGGTTGCGGCGCGCGGGTGGGCGGCCGCTCTGGCGCAAGGACGCATCGATGTTGTCCAGTGACGTGCCCGCTGGCAATGCCAGTGCATCGAGAGCCAGCAGGGTTTCTTCCAGTGTCGTGGCCTGGTCGTTGTTCATTGCGTCCATCGTTGCCGGCACGGCCGTGTCTGTGGGCGTTTCGGCGGCCGTCTCGACCTCGGCCGGGGCCGGCGGCTCCTCGTTGGCGAGTGGTTCAAGCCACGGCGCTTCAGTTGGCAACAGCGCCTCTGGCTGAGATTCCTCGGTGGAGCCGGCCGGGGACCATTCGTATGGCCCGGCCGATTGGGCCGGTTCCGTCTCGACAAGGGTTGGCGTGGCTTCTTCGTCCAGCTCGGCTGGCTCGGTCAGCCATTCCGGCTGTGCCCATTCTTCGGCGTTGGCTTCGCCCACCGTTTCCATGACAAAGTCGTCCGGAGCGTCTTCGTCGGGGGCGGCCGTCGCCTCGATCGGCTCGATCGGCTGCGTAATAGACCCCAACGGCTCTTGCGCCGCCGCCAGTTCATCCAGAAAGGCCATCGCCTCGTCAAAAGAAGCGTCGTTGGCTTCCGGCGGGGCGGTGGCCGGTTCCGCCGGCGTGGGTTCTTCCAGCGTGCGGCCCTGGTCGGCGGCCATCGTCTCCATCAGGACGATGGTGTCGGCAAAGTCCTCCTCGGCGACGAAAGCATTAACCGGCGTGTTGCCCTCCAGCAGCGACAAGTCGCCTAACGACATCTCGTTGTCCGTCCGGCGCAGGTCAAGCGAATCGGGCGAAATACCGGCTTCCCGTAGCAGCTTCGAGGCCAGGGCGCGGTCGGCCACGCTGGGTACGTCTTCGATGGGCGCGTCCTGACTGGCCGCCAGTTCCTCGATCCAGGCCATGGCGTCGTCCAGATCATCAATAGGCGGCAGTTCGACGTCGGGCGGCAGGCTATCCAGCAGCGTCTCCGGGCCGATGGCCGCCTCCGTCAGGTCGGGCACGGCCGCTTCGGGTTCCGCCGCTGGCAGTTCTTCCAGCCAAGGCTCGCCCTCATCCTCAGCGAGCACGGCCGCCGGCAGCGCTTCGGCCGCATCGGGAGGGTGCACAATGGCTTCGACAATTACCGGTTCCGCTGGCGTCTCCGCGACGGGGAACCGCTCGGCCAGATACTCCTCCGGCAGCGGCAGCGTGTCGGGCTCGTCCGACAATAGCACGCCCTCGATCGTCGTTTCCTCGGCCGCCGTATCGGGGATGCGCGGCCATTCCGGATACTCCTCCAGCAGCGGCGGCGTGTCGGGTTCGTCCGACAATAGTACGCCCTCGACCGTCGTTTCCTCGGCCGCCGTATCGGGGATGCGCGGCCATTCCGGATACTCCTCCGGCAGCGGCGGCGTGTCGGGTTCCTCTGACAGCGGCGCGCCCCCGGCCGTCGCCTGTTGGGCCGCCGCGTCGGAGATGCGCCGCCACTCCAGCGTGGGCAGCTCCTCCATGGATTCGCGTTCAGCCATCTTGGCCAGCCAGTCGAGACGGCTCTCGAATTCCTCTCCGTCGACCAGTGACTGATCGACCGGCGGTGGCGGGGTTTCGTTCAGCCAGTCGGGCAGGTCGTCGGCGTCATTGTCGATCAAGCCATGGAAAGGAGATGAGTCGGTGGGGGCCACGGCCGCATTGGCCTCGGGAGCCACGTCTGGGCGTCCAGCCAGATCTTCCAGCCACTTGAGCGCCTCTTCCAGTTGTTCGGACGGGACGTCGGGCGGAATCTCCGGATCGGGGTCGTTGGTGTTGCTGTCCATACTCTATCCTCTGCCGGCCCCTCATCGTGCGAAGGCAGCCGCACGGGGCATAATCGGACCGGGGACATCTCGCCACGGCCGAGCACTGTTCGTTATGGTCAACTTCCAGAGACGCAATTATCAGCGCTTTGGCTCATTTTGACAAATAGTGCGTCTTCAGACGGGCCAACAAGTCGCTGATGTCCTGCTCCTCCTGAGGCATGCGGCCGAACGGATCTTGCATCTCGCCGTCACCCAGCAGGGCGTGCAGGACGTTGACCACGCCGACGGTCAACACGTCCAGCTGATAGCCGCCCTCCAGGACAAAAAGGATGCGTCCGCCGCACAGTTCCTGGGCATAGCCGATGAGCTTGCGGGTGATGTCCGCATAGCCCCGCAAGCTCAGCCCGGCCGACGCCAGCGGATCGTCCCAGTGGGCATCGAAGCCGGCCGAGACGATGATCAGGTCGGGCCGGAACTCAGCCAGACGCGGGCCGATCAGCTCGTCGAACACGCGCCGATAGCCACGGTCGCCGACATGGGGTGGCAAGGGAACGTTGAGCGTGTAGCCCTGACCGCGCCCGACGCCGATCTCGTGCATACTGCCGATGCCGGGGTAGAAGTAGGGGGCGTAGAGATGCACTGAGACGAACAGCACCGAGTCGTCCTCATAGAAGATGTCCTGCGTGCCGTTGCCGTGGTGCACGTCGTAATCGACGATGGCGACGCGTTGCGCGCCGTGGACGACCTGGGCCTGGCGCGCGGCCACAGCGGCATTGTTGAACAGGCAGAAGCCGCTGACGCGGTCGGTTTCGGCATGGTGACCCGGCGGCCGGATAAGGGCGAAGCCGTTGTCAGCCGTCCCGGTCATGATCTCATCGACGGCGGCGCAACATCCCCCGGCCGCCAGCAGCGCCAGCTCAAAGCTGGCTGCGGTCACGTAGGTATCTCCATGATCCAGCAACCCGCCGCCGCGCAGGGACACCTGATGAACATACTCGATCAGTTCGGGCGTGTGCGCGCGGCGCAGTTGGTCGATAGTCGCCGGTACGGGCGGTAACTGGCGCAGCTTCGGCAGCAGCCCGCTGCGCTCCAGGGCGCGCCCCAGGGCGATGGTGCGCTGGCTGCTTTCGGGATGTTTGAACTTTGTGTGCCCAAGCGCGGGCGCGTAGACAAGGAGAGTGGTCATGCGTCACTTCAGCGATGGCGTTAGGCGGTCATTATACCACTCCCTGGCCGGCGCGCTGATTGGGGATCGTTTTTGCTTGCCCCTTTTGAACATTCTACATTAACATATGGAAAGATTTTTGGTCAGCCTGACCAGAAAGCAGGTGGAGCCAGTGGCTTCTGTCCGGGCATCGGCCCGGCAGCTGCCCAGCCTCGCCGGCAAGCGATTTCCATCATGGCGACTTGGAGCGGTTAGCGCCCGGCCATCATACGTAGTCTCGAGGAGGTTGGACAACGCAGTATGGATCAATTCTTTCGTTTTCTAGGAATGGGCCTAAGTGATTTCGAGATCATTGCCATCTGGGCTGTGTTGGTAATCGCCCTGATCGGCCTTGGCTACGCGCTCTATCTTCGTCGCCAAATCCTGGCCGAAGACAAGGGCACGGCGCGGATGCAGGAAGTATGGGAGGCGATTCGTCAGGGAGCCAACGCCTATCTGGGGCGGCAACTGCGCACGATTCTGCCCTTCATCGCTCTGCTCACCGTCGCCCTGTTCTTGAGCGTCTACGTCGTTCCGCCGACAGAGTTCTCGCGCGAGGTGTTTGCCGGGGCCAGTGAGGACCGCATCCGCCTCATCGTCGGCCTCGGCCGGGCCATCGCCTTTGTCATGGGCGCGGGCTTCTCGTTGGCTGTTGGCCAGATCGGCATGCGCATGGCCGTCGAGGGGAACGTGCGCGTGGCCAACGCGGCGCGGACGAGCTTCAAAGACGCCCTGCGCATCGCTTACCGCACCGGCACGATCACCGGTATGCTGACCGACGGCCTCGGCTTGCTGGGCGGCACGATCATCTTCATGGTCTTCGCCAATGCCGCGCCGGACGCGCTGCTGGGCTTCGGCTTTGGCGGCACGCTCATCGCCCTGTTCATGCGCGTTGGCGGTGGCATCTTCACCAAGGCGGCCGACGTCGGCGCGGACCTGGTCGGCAAGATCGAGCACGACATGCCCGAAGACGACCCGCGCAACGCCGCCGTCATCGCCGACCTGGTGGGCGACAACGTCGGCGACTGCGCCGGTATGGCCGCCGACATCTTCGAGTCCTACGAAGTGACCATCGTCTCCGGCCTGATCCTGGGCGTCACTCTGACGCTCATCACCGGCCACAACGAGTGGATCCTTTACCCGTTGCTGGTGCGCGGCATCGGCGTGCTGGCCTCCATCGTCGGCACGTACCTGGTGCGTGGCCAGTCGGACGACAGCGGCAACGCCATGCGGGCCATCTTCCAGGGCTTCCTGACCTCGGCGGTCATCTCGGTTGTCCTCTTTGGCGCCATCGCCATCTTCTATATGAACAGTGTACCCGGCGGCTGGTGGCGGCCGTTCCTGTCAACGGCCGTCGGCGTCGGTCTGGCCATCGTCATCGACCGGCTGACCGACTACTTCACCGGCACACACTACCGCCCGGTCAAAGAGATCCGCGACAGCGCCTCCGGCGGCCCGGCGACGACTATCCTCTCTGGTCTGGCCAATGGCTATGAGTCGGCCGTCTGGTCGGTCCTGGTCATCGCCGCGACCATCGTCGCCGCCATCGTCATCTACCAGAGTATCGATGTGACTCCGTATGTGTCGGAGCGCTTCTCGGCCAGCTTTATCCAGTTCACGTTTGTGCTGTATGGCGTGGCCATGACCGGTATCGGCATGTTGACGCTGACGGGCAACAACGTGGCCATGGACTCCTTCGGCCCCATCTCTGACAATGCCAACGGCATCGGCGAAATGGCCGACCTGGAGCCGAAGGCGCGCCTGATCATGGCCGACCTCGACGCGGTGGGCAACACGACCAAGGCCATTACCAAGGGCATCGCCATTGGCTCGGCCGTCATCGCCGCTGTGTCGCTCTTTGGCTCGTTCATCACCGACGTGTCGCTGGTGGATCCGACAGCGCTGGCCAACGGCATCCGTGTCTCGTCGCCCCTCGTCTTTGTAGGCATGTTGCTGGGCGGGGCGCTGCCGTGGATGTTCTCCTCGCTGGCCATCCGCGCCGTCACCCGCGCCGCGGGCCAGATGGTCGATGAGGTTCGCCGCCAGTTCCGCATCCCTGGCATCATCGAGGGGACGGTCAAGCCCGACTACGCCCGCGCCGTGACCATCTCGACCGTCGCCGCCCAGCGCGACCTGATTAATCTAGCGGTGCTGGCGGTCATCACGCCCATCGCCGTCGGCTTGCTGTTGCAGGTCGAGGCCCTGGGCGGCTTCCAGGCCGGTATCATCGTCTCCGGCATGTTGCTGGCCGTCTTTATGTCCAACACCGGCGGTGCATGGGACAACGGCAAGAAGCTTATCGAGGATGAGCCGCGCGACGTAGCCGGTAACACCGGCAAGGGGTCAGAGCGGCACAAGGCGGCCGTCGTCGGCGATACTGTCGGCGATCCGTTGAAGGACACTGCCGGCCCAGCCCTCAACCCGATGATCAAGGTCGTCAACCTGGTCAGCCTCATCATCGCGCCCATCGTCGTGCGCTACAGTGAGCGCAGCATTACCACCGTCGTCGTCACTATCCTGCTGGTGGCCCTGCTGGCCTGGGCAATCATGCGCTCCAAGCGACCGTCCCCGCCGATTGGCGCGCCGGCCGCCCACGCGACTGACTAGCGCCCGCGCGGCCAAGCGGACGCGGATGAAGGAGATTGACGTGGATAAGACCTTTACTTATCCACGTCAATCTGTGTTCATCGGCCTCGGCCGCGCCCTTGTTGGCATCTAAGCGCGAGGTGCGTCCGGCTGCCATTTGGCGTACAATCGGCTCCCATGACCGATGACCTGAACGGCCTTTCCTTTGAAGAAGCGCTCCTGGAGCTGGAGCAGACCGTCGCCCAGCTGGAATCCGGCAACCTGACGCTGGAAGCGTCGCTGCTGTTGTTCGAGCGCGGTCGACTGTTGGCGGCCCATTGCGGCCGCCTGTTGGACGAGGCGCAACTGCGCGTTGAACAACTGACCGACGACGGCGGGGTCGTGGCCATCCACATTTCCAGTTAGCATCGGGCGCGAAAAAGAGCCGTGCGGATCAGTGACGCGGTCAAGGCCCTGTCACCCGGCCGGCCCACCCGCCGCCCAGACCACCGAGGGTATCTTTGTTCAAGAGCATTCGTGAATCCCTGAGTCGCACACGACAGAGCGTGTTCGGCCAGATCGCCGGCGTCCTGGGCGCGGGCGACATTACCGATGAGACGTGGGAAGATCTGGAGGCGCTGCTCATCCAGGCCGATGTGGGCGTGCCCACGACCGTGTACCTGGTCGATGTCCTGCGCGAGCGCGTGCGGCGCGAGGGCCTCTATAAGGCCGAGCAGCTCCTGGGCGCGCTGCGCAGCGAACTGCGCGCCATCCTGACCACCCCGGCCGTCTTCGAGATGGAGCAGCCGCGCCTGCTGACCGTGGTCATGATTGTCGGCGTCAACGGCTCCGGCAAAACGACGACCATCGGCAAGCTGGCCCAGCGCTACAAAGACCAGGGACGCAAGGTCATCCTGGCCGCGAGTGACACCTTCCGCGCCGCGGCCATCGACCAGTTGCGCATCTGGGGCGAGCGGGCCGACGTGCCCGTCATCGCCGGGCAGCCGGCTGGCGACCCGGCCGCTGTGGCCTACGACGGCATCCGTGCCGCGCGCGCCCGTGGCTTTGACCTGCTGTTTATCGACACCGCCGGGCGGTTGCACACCAAGTTCAACCTGATGAAGGAACTGGAGAAGGTCTACGGCGTCTGCCGCAAGAGCGTCCACCAGGCTCCGCACGAAGTGCTACTGGTACTCGACGCGCCGACCGGTCAGAACGCGTTGACCCAGGCAGAAAAGTTCAAGGAGTCGGTGCACGTTACCGGCGTCATCCTGACCAAGCTGGACAGCACGGCCAAGGGTGGCATGGTCTTCGCCATCTACCGCGAACTGGGCCTGCCCGTCCGCTTCATCGGCACCGGCGAGCGCCTGGAAGACCTGGCTCCCTTCGATGCCGACCAGTTCATTGCTGGCCTCTTTGACTAACAAGAACGACTGACCAGAGGCGACCCCTGTCGCCTAACCACTGACCGCTGGAAACGACCATGCAAGATTTAATCGACCGTCTGACCGAAATGACCGACATCGTGACCCATCTTCGGGGGCGTCTTTGACGTCGCCAACAAAGAAGCACGCATCGTTGAGCTAGAAGAGCGCAGCGCCGCGGCCGAGTTCTGGAACAGCCCCGCCGAGGCCCAGAGCGTCATGCGCGAGCTAAACCGCCTGCGCGGCGATGTGGCCGTCTGGCAGAACATCGGCCGTTCGCTGAGCGACACGCGCGAGCTGGCCGAAATGGACGACGAGGCCCTGCGCGAGGATCTATCGGCCGAGGTCGAGCAACTATCGGCCGCGGTCGCCGCGCTGGAGTTCCAGACGCTGATGTCGGGCGAGTACGACGACGAGAACGCCATTCTGGCCATCCACGCCGGCGCGGGCGGCACCGAGGCGCAAGACTGGGCGCAGATGCTGCAACGCATGTTCCTGCGCTGGGCCGAGCACCACAAGATGACGGCCGACATTCTCGATGAAAGCCCTGGCGACGAGGCGGGCATTAAGAGCTGTACCATGTCGATTGGCGGGCGCTATGCCTACGGCTGGCTGAAGTCGGAACGCGGCGTCCACCGGCTGGTGCGCATCTCGCCTTTCGACTCCTCCAGCCGCCGTCATACTTCCTTCGCCAAGGTTGAGATTTGGCCGGACGTGGCGGAAGAGATCGCCATTGAGATCGATGAGAAAGACCTGCGCATCGACCGCTTCCGGGCCAGCGGCGCGGGTGGCCAGCACGTGCAGAAGAACGAGACGGCCGTGCGCATCACCCATCTGCCCACGGGCCTGGTCGTCTCTTGCCAGAACCAGCGTTCGCTGACCCAGAATACGCAGGTGGCCATGAACGTCCTTAAGGTGCAGCTGTTCGACCTGGCCCGGCGCAAGCAGAACGCCGAGATTGCTGCCCTGAAGGGCGAAGACGTAGACGCGGGCTGGGGCAGCCAGATTCGCTCCTATGTGTTGCAACCGTACAAGATGGTCAAGGACCACCGCACCGGCCACGAGGTCGGCAACACGCAGGCAGTGCTCGACGGCCGCCTCGACGACTTCATGGAGGCCTATCTGCGCGCTCAGGTCGGCGAGGGCGTGCCCGTGGCCGCGGAAGACGATATGGAACTGTAGCCGCCCACGCGGCACAAAGGAGACTCACGCATGTCGTTCGAATGGCTCAAAGGCTTCCACCAGGACATGGAGAAAGCGCCCGATTATGCCGAGAAGACGCTGGCCGCCTATCAGCTGGGCATGAAGGCCAAGGGGTCGATTCGCGCCGTGCGTATCGTGGTCGATGCCGATGGCTGCGCGGCCAGCCGGACGCTCGACCCGGCGGCCGAGTATCAGCCCGACGACGCGCCGCACCTGCCGCTGCCGGCATGCAGTAAGGGTGGGCGCTGTCGCTGTGTCTACCGGCCGGTGATGACCTACGAGTAGGAGCTGACCTGCGTGCCGGCCCTGCTGCGCGTGTCGGCCCACGCGCAAGCGGCGTTGCGCCTCTGAAGCGGCTACGCTCTGCGCATAGTCGTGAGAGTGTGATTCCAACGGGCCGGCGCGTCGACTATACTACGCTTACCGGCCTGGCGGCCGAGAATGACATGGGAGAAAGCAAATGCCCACAGCCTTAATCACCGGCGTCACCGGACAGGACGGCTCCTATCTGGCCGAGTTTCTGCTCGACCGCGGCTATCGCGTCGTCGGCATGGTGCGCCGCACCAGCACCATCAATTTCCACCGTATCGCCCACATTCAGGATCGCATCGAGCTTGTGCCCGGCGATCTGAGCGACCAGGTCTCGCTCATCCGTATCCTGGAGGAGTTCCGGCCCGACGAGGTCTATAACCTGGCGGCGCAGTCGTTCGTCCAGACCTCGTGGAACCAGCCGGTGCTCACCGGCGACGTCACCGCGCTGGGCGTGACGCGCGTGCTCGACGCCATCCGCATCGTTGACCCACGTATCCGCGTCTATCAGGCCAGTTCCAGCGAGATGTTCGGCAAGGTGGTTGAGGTGCCGCAGCGCGAGACGACGCCTTTCTACCCGCGCAGCCCTTACGGTGTGGCCAAGGTCTACGGCCATTGGATTACCGTCAACTACCGCGAGAGCTACAACATGCACGCCAACTCCGGCATTCTCTTCAATCACGAATCGCCGCGGCGCGGGCTGGAGTTCGTCACGCGCAAGATCACCCACCAGGCCGCCCGCATCAAGCTCGGCCTGGCCGTTGAGCTGCGGTTGGGTAACCTCGATGCCCGCCGCGATTGGGGCTTTGCCGGCGACTATGTGCAGGCCATGTGGGCGATGTTGCAGCAGGACAAGCCCGACGACTTCGTCATTGCCACGGGCGAAACCCACTCGGTCGAGCAGTTCCTCGATATCGCCTTTGAGCATCTCGATCTCGACTGGCACAAATACGTCGTCCAGGATGAGCGCTACATGCGCCCGGCCGAGGTTGACCTGCTGGTCGGCGATGCCGGCAAGGCCAAGCACGTCCTGGGTTGGGAGCCGCGGGTGCCCTTCCCGGAACTTGTCAAAATGATGGTCGATGCCGATCTGGTCCTGCTCCAGGACGGCAAGATCGCCGTCTGACCTCTGCCCATTTAACCCTTTACAAAAGGAGGCCCATGACCCAAATCATATTCGGCACCGACGGCTGGCGCGGCCGTATTGCCGAGGACTACACGTTCGACAACGTGCGCCGCTGTGCCCAGGGGTTCGCTACGTTCTTGCAAGACACGGGCGCCGCCCAGAAGGGCGCTGTCATCGGCTATGACCAGCGCTTCGCCGCCGAGCACTTCGCCGCCGCCGCGGCCGAGGTGCTGGCTGCCAACGGCGTGCCCGTCTGGCTGACCCAGAGCAACACGCCCACGCCGGCCATCTCCTACTCCGTGCAGGCCAGGCACGCCGCCGGGGCGATCAACATCACCGCCAGCCACAACCCGCCGAGCGACTGCGGCTTCAAGGTGCGCGACGACGTCGGTGGGGCCATCCCCCCGGCCGATCTCAAGCGCATCGAGGCGGCCATCCCCGACATCGCCGGCGTGAAGCGCATGAAGCTTGACGACGCTCGCAGCGACGGCATCGTGCGCGTCTTCGATCCCGCGCCCGACTACATCGCCCTGCTGAACCGGCTGGTCGACGTCGGCCCGATCATCGCCGCCGGCTACAATGTCGTCGTCGATTGCATGTGGGGCAATGGTGCGGGGTGGTTTCCGCGGCTGCTGGCCGGCGGCGCGACGCGCGTGCATGAGGTCCACAACGAGCGCAATCCCATCTTCCCCAAGATGCTGCGGCCGGAACCCATCCCGCCCAATGTCGACGATGGGCTGAGCTACGTCACTCGCCTGGGGGCCGACGTGGCCCTCATCACCGACGGCGACGCCGACCGCGTCGGCCTGGGGGACGAGAACGGCCACTTTATCGACCAGCTGCGTGTCTATGGCCTGCTGGGCTACTACTTCCTGGAGGTGCGCGGCGAGCGCGGCCCCATTGTTAAGACCATCTCGACAACGAAGATGCTCAACAAGTTAGGCGAGATCTACAACGTCCCGGTCTACGAGACGGGCGTGGGCTTCAAGTACATCGCCCCGAAGATGAAGGAAGTCGATGCCATGCTCGGCGGCGAGGAGAGTGGCGGCTACGCCTTCCGCGGCCACGCCCCCGACCGCGACGGTATCCTGGCCGGCCTCTACCTGCTGGACCTGATGGTGCGGACGGGCAAGCGGCCGTCGCAGTTGATCGACTGGCTGTTCGAGAAGGTCGGCCCACACTACTACGACCGCATCGACACCGCCTTCGAGACGGCGCGGCGCGGCGAGGTGCAGGCCCGTGTGCAGGCGGCCCGCCCGGATCGCATTGCTGGTCTGAAGGTCACCGGCATCAACACGCTCGACGGCTTCCAGTTCTACATGGAAGACGGCGGCTGGTTGCTCATCCGCTTCAGCGGCACCGAGCCGATCATTCGCGTCTACTGCGAGACGACCCACGGCGACAAGGTCCAGGAAATCCTCCACGACGGCCTCCGCATCGCCGGCCTGGAGTAACCCCTAACTTACCGGCCTTGCGCACCACTGACGACCTTTACCATGTCAAAAGCTTTCCAAGATTATTACCCTGACGAAGTCAGCTACTGCTACGGTTGCGGCCGCCTCAATGAGCACGGCTTGCAGATCAAGAGCTATTGGGATGGCGAGGAAACGGTTTGCCACTACCAGCCACGCCCCTACCACACCGCTGTGCCCGGCTATGTCTATGGCGGGCTGTTGGCCTCGCTCATCGACTGCCACGGCACGGGCACGGCCGCGGCCGCCGCCTATCGCGACCAGGACCGGCCGATGGACAGCGACCCGCCCCTGCGCTTCCTGACCGCCTCGCTGCACGTCGATTATCTGAAGCCGACGCCCATCGACCGGCCGCTGGAGCTGCGCGGCCGGGTCAAGGAGATCAAAGGGCGCAAGGTCATCGTCGCCGTGGACCTCTACGCCCATGACGAACTATGCGTCCGCGGCGAGGTCGTCACCGTACAAGTGCCCGATGACTTCATGGCCCGGCTGATGAACGAGGCCGCGGGAGAGCCGTAACGTGACCGACAGCGGGCCGGCAACGGCCGGCGAGCGAGCCGGGCCGGTGCTCATCGACACCCACTGCCACCTCGACTTCGAGTCCTTCCAGGACGATGTCGATGCGGTGGTGACGCGGGCGGCCGTGGCCGGGGTGACGACCATCGTCGTGCCCGCCCTTGACCTGGCGAACGCGCCAGCCGTGCTGGCCCTGGCCGAGCGCTTCCCTGGTGTGTATGCCGCCATCGGCGTGCATCCCAACTCGGCCGCCGGCTGGCGCGATGCGTGGATCGACGACCTGCGCGCCCTGGCTGAGCACGAGAAGGTCGTCGCCATCGGCGAGATCGGTCTCGATTACTATTGGGACAAGACACCGCCGGCCACGCAGCACCGCGCCCTGGCGGCGCAACTCGATCTGGCCGCAGAGCTGGGCTTGCCGGTCATCATTCATAACCGCGAGGCCAGCGCCGACGTACTTGCCCTGCTGAGGGCGGCGCAGAGGCGACGGCCGGGGGCCGATAACGCCCCGCCCGGCGTCCTCCACTCCTTCTCGGCCGACGACGAGACGGCCGATGCAGCTCTGGAGCTGGGCTACACTCTCGGTTTCACCGGCCCGCTGACCTTCAAAAAGGCTGACGACCTGCGCGCCATCGCCGCCCGCGTGCCGCTGGAGCGTATTGTCATCGAGACCGACGCGCCCTTCTTATCCCCCGAACCCCACCGCGGCCGCCGCAACGAGCCTGCCTATGTGCGTCTCGTCGCCGAGCGTCTGGCCGGCGTGCGCGGCCTCTCTCTCGCGGAAGTGGCCACGGCCACGACCGCCAATGCCCTGCGCCTCTTCCCGCGCCTCCCGCGGCCCACTGGTCATTGACCACGATGCTCCTCTCCATCCTCATCGTCAACTGGAACGTCCGCGACTTGCTGCGCGACTGTCTGCGCTCCATTGAGCACGGCCGGGGCGATCTGGATATCGAAGTCATCGTCGTCGATAGCGCCTCCGGCGACAATAGCGCGGCGATGGTGGCGGCCGAGTTCCCCTGGGTGACGCTGCTGCCCCAGACGGACAACGTCGGCTTTCCGCGCGGCAACAACATCGCCCTGGCCCGTGCCCGCGGCGACGCTCTGCTGCTGCTCAACCCCGACACGGTCATCCTCGGCGATGCCCTGCCGACGCTGGTGGCCTACCTGGCCGCCCATCCCGATGTCGGCGCGGTTGGCCCGCAGTTGCTCAACCCCGACGGCAGCGTACAGTCCTCGCGCCGCCGCTTTCCCACGCTGGCCACCGGCTTTCTGGAGAGCACCTGGCTGCAGGGACTGGCTCCGGGCGTGCTGCGGCGCTACTACGCCCTCGACTTGCCCGACGACGCCACGGCCGACGTCGATTGGCTGACCGGCGCGTGCATTCTTGTGCCGCGGGCGGTCTATGAGCGCGTCGGTGGGCTGGACGAAGACTACTACATGTACTCCGAGGAACTGGATTGGTGTCGTCGCATTCGCGCGGCTGGCTGGCGGGTGGTCTATCTGCCCGCGGCTCAGGTCGTCCACCACGTCGGCAAGAGCAGCGAGCAGGCCGTGACCGCCCGGCACATCAATTTCCAGCGGGCCAAGCTGCGCTACTTCCGCAAGTATCACGGCCGCGCGGCCGCGGCCGTCCTGCGCCTCTTTCTGCTGGCGAATTACGGCTGGCAACTGCTGCTGGAGGCGGCCAAGGGCGCGTTGGGCAGCCAGCCGGAGTTGCGTCGTCAGCGCGTGCGCGCCTACCGCGACGTGCTGCGCTCCGGGCTGCGGCCGGCGGGATATTAGGCCATGCGCATCGGCCTTGTGACGGGCGAATACCCGCCGATGGAGGGCGGGGTGGGGGCGTTCACGGAGCAACTGGCCCGCGCGCTGGCGGGGCGCGGCCACGCCGTCCACATCATCACCGCCCGCGCTGCTCGCCCGGCCGACGCCCCGCGTCGCGCGTCGGCGCTCTTGGAGCCTTACGACCTCGGTTATGCCCAGCTACACGCGCGCGTCGGCCGCTGGCGCTGGCCGTCACTGGCCACCGTCGCCGATGTCGTCCTGCGCTACGATCTCGAAATCGTCAATCTGCAATACCAGGCCGCGGCCTACAACATGCGCGCCGTGGCCATCCACTTCCTGCCCTGGCGCTTGCACGGCGTGGCCCCCACCGTCGTCACCTTCCACGACCTGCGCGTGCCCTTCCTGTTCCCCAAGGCGGGCGGGCTGCGGGCGGCGGCCGTGCGCGGTCTGGCACGGCGGGCCGATGGCTGCATCGCCACCAACGCCGCCGACCTGGCCCAACTGGCCCGCTGGACGAATGTCCCCCTGCGCCGCATTCCCATCGGCAGCAACATCGACGCCCGCGAACCCAACCACGTCGAGATTGAGGAGGTGCGCGTTGGCCTGGGGCTGCCGGGCGACGCGCTGCTGTTGGGCTACTTCGGCTTCCTGAACGAGACCAAGGGCGCCGGCACGCTGATCGATGCCCTGGCGCGCCTGGACCGGCGAACCCATCTGGTCTTCATCGGCGGGCAGACCGGGGCCAGCGACCCGCAGAACAACGAGGTCTTCCTGCGCGGCCTGCGCGACCAGATCGACCGGCTGGGGTTGGGCGAGCGCGTTCACTGGACGGGCTTCCTGTCGGCGGCGCGCGTCTCGGCCCACCTGGCCGCGGCCGACCTGATGGTCATGCCCTACCGCGACGGCGTGTCGCTGCGCCGCGGGACGCTCATGGCCGTGCTGGCCCACGGCCGCCCGCTCATCACCACCGCGCCGGCTGAGCTTGAGACCGCGCCGGAGCTGTGCCACGGCGACAACGTCTGGCTTGTGCCGCCGGATGACTCCGCCGCGCTGGCCGCGGCCGTCGCCGCCCTGAGCGCCGACCCGGCAGCGCGGGCGCGCCTGGGCTACGGCGCGCGCGAGGTGGCCGGACTGTTCGACTGGGGCGCAATTGCCGGGCAGACGGCCGACTTCTATGCCGAACTCATCGCCGCCAGGTCGGGCGGCTCGCCGAAGTGACGAACCATCGTCAGCGAGTCGCCGTCGGGATCCAGGGGATGGAAGCCGTGGCGCTCGTAGAGACGGCGAGCGGGGTTGCCGGCGGCGACGCTGAGCGAGACGGTTGGGTAGGTGTGGGCGGCTGTGCCCAGCAGTTGAGCCAGTAGCTGCCCGCCAATGCCCCGATTGCGATGTTGCGGCAAGACGGCTATGGTCAACTCTGGCGTCCCATCGTTCACGTGACCGTATCCATGCCGGCTGCCGGTCAGCAGACGCAACCACGCCGCGCCCACGGGCACGCCGTCATCTTCGGCCACAACGCCGAGGTCGCCGGGCGCGCCCCAGTCCTGGACATAGCGGCTGAGTTCCGGCCGGTCAATGATCTGTCGCGCCGGCAGGGGCGCGCCGGGGGGCGTATAGATGGCCTGGTAGAGCATCTCGCGCAGAAAAGCCTCATCGGCGGGCGTCGCTGGTCGCAAGGTAATCACGATGACCTCCTATGCCAGCGATCATACGGGAAGGTCGCGGGCCGCGCCAGAGAGCCGTAGGGATGGCGTGGACGGAGCGACGGTGCCGGATCCAGTCGCCGCTGCTACAATTCCGGCAATGCAAGTCGATCCCTCCGTCGAACGCCGTCTTCTGGCGCTCATCCTGACTCTCTTCGTCCTGCTTGGCTTCAGCTACGCCCTCATCACGCCCGTCTTCGAGGCATCGGACGAGCTGTGGCACTACCCGATGGTGCGCCACCTGGCCGGCGGCAATCCGCTGCCGGTGCAGGTCTTCGACCCGGCATTGGCCGGCCCGTGGAACCAGGAGGCCAGCCAGCCACCACTCTACTACTATCTGGCGGCGGCGCTGACCTTCTGGATCGACACGAACGATATGGCGGCGGTGCGCTGGCTGAATCCCCACGTGGACAACGGCGTCATCACCCCCGACGGCAACACCAACCTGGCCATCCACGATCCGGCGGCCGACCCGTGGGTGGGCACGCTTCTGGCCGTGCGCGTGGTGCGCCTCTTCTCGGTGCTGTTGGGCGCGGCGACGGTCTACCTGACTTACCGCATTGCCGCCGAGGTCGCGCCGGGGCGGCCGGGCGTGGCCCTGCTGGCGGCGGCGCTCAACGCCGGCCTGCCCATGTTCCTGTTCATCAGCGGCGCGGTCAACAACGACAACCTGGCCGTGCCCCTGGCCTCGCTGGCGCTGCTGCTGATGATCCGCATCGTCACCCGGCGGCGCGGCGGCTACTTCCCGGTGCGCTGGACGGAGTGGGCCGGCGTGGGTGTCGTCCTGGGGCTGGCCGCGCTGACCAAGGAGGGTACGCTGGGACTGTTTCCGCTGGCCTTCGGGACGGCCGTCGTGTCGGCCTGGCAGCGCTGGCTGGGTGGCGAGCCGGGGAGCAAGGGAACAGGAGGCCAGGCGGGCGAGAGGGCGTTCCTGGGGGCGGCGAGAGGTTTTGCCGGGGCGCTGATGCTCGTGGCGATCCCGACGGCGGCAATTGCGGGGTGGTGGTACTATCGCAATATCGCCCTGTATGGCGATTGGCTGGGCTGGAGCGCCTTTATCGCCGTGCTGGGGCAGCGGGCCACGCCGGCGTCGCTGGCGCAACTGTGGGGCGAGCGGCACGGCTTCATGATGTCGTTCTGGGGACTGTTCGGCGGCGTCAATATCCCGATGGCGATGTGGGTCTACGCCGCTCTCAACGTCTTCCTTGTCCTATGTGTCGCCGGCTTCGTGCTCGACCTGTTCCGGCTGGGGCGCAGCGAGTGGGACAACACTCCCTCGCCCTTGGGGAGAGGGTTGGGGAGAGGGTCTTCCGCAATGCCCTCCCCTAGCCCCTCCCGGGGGGAGGGGGACAAGGCTCCCTCGCCCTTGGGGAGAGGGTTGGGGAGAGGGTCTTCCGCAACGCCCTCCCCTAGCCCCTCCCGGGGGGAGTGGGACAACACTCCCTCGCCCTTGGGGAGAGGGTTGGAGATAGGGTCTTCCGCAATGCCCTCCCCTAGCCCCTCCCGGGGGGAGGGGGACAAGGCTCCCTCGCCCTTGGGGAGAGGGTCTTCCGCCACGGTCGGGCAGCCGCTGCTTCGGGTCGTCGAGCGCCACTTCGGCCTCATCGTCATCGGCCTCTTTGCCGCCGCGGTCGTCTACGGCCTCGTCCAGTGGGCCACGACGACGTGGTCGTCGCAGGGGCGGCTGGTTTTCACGGCTATCTCGGCCCTGTGCACGCTGATGGCCATGGGGTGGGTGACCCTCCTCGACCTGACACGTCTTCGCCAGCCTATCCGGGGCGGCGTCATCGCCGCGCCGGCCGTGTTCCTGTTCCTCGTCGCCGCGGCCGCGCCCTGGCTGTGGATCCGTCCGGCTTACATTCCGCCGCCTTACCCCGGCCCATTGGCCACGGCCGCCGACATCACCTTCGGCGACGCCGTGCGCCTGGCCGGCTACGCGGTACAATCGGACGCACTCCGGCCGGGCGACGCCGTGCGCGTCCGGCTCGAATGGGAAGCACTGCAACCGATGACCCGCGACTGGAGCGTCTTCGTCCACCTCAACGACCCGGTGCTCGGCCGGCCCATCGCCCAGCGCGATATGTTCCCCGGCCAGGGCCTGCTGGCCACGCGCCTGCTGTCGCCGGGGCAGCGCCTGGTCAATGACTACGTGCTGACCCTGCCGGCCACGGCCGTCGCCCCGGCGCAACTGGCGCTGGCCGTCGGCCTCTACGACTTCGCCACGGGCGAGCGCCTGCCGGTGACGGCCGCCGGCGACACAGCCAACACCGGCCCGGACTTCGTCACCCTGGCTACCCTGGCGCTGCAACCGCGCGACGGCTCTCTGCCCAACCCCACCTCGCTCTTCATGGAGAATGGCCTGGAGCTGGTCGGCTTCGCCGTCGAGCCGCGGCGCGTGGCCGCCGGCGGTTCGCTGGCGGTGACGACCTTCTGGCGGCCGAGCGCGCCGCTGCCAGCCGACTTCACCTTCTTCGCCCAGGCCGTTGGCCCCGACACGACCCGCTACGCGGCCATCGACACGCCGCCGCCGACCCCGACCGGCCAGTGGACGCCGGGCGAGGTTTACGAGGTGCGCCTGCCGTTGACGCTCGACCCGACGACGCCGCCCGACGCTTACCCGCTGATCATCGGCCTGTACACGCGCACGGCCGACGGCGGCTTCGACCGGCTGCAACAGGTGACGCCCGACGGCCGCCTGACCGAGGACTTCCTGAGCCTGACACTCGTGCGGGTGGATGCGCGATGAAAGAGGTTCCAGGCAGAAGGTTCCAGGTTCCAGCTTCTAGGGGTCAGGGGAAGGGCACTCTTTCCTGGCCCCTGGAACCTGGAACCTTTCTTCTAGGCCTGCTGGTGGGCCTCATCGCCGTGCTGGCCGGCGTTGTGCTGGGTTTTGGCGGGCCAATCGCCGCGGCGGCCGTGGTTCTGGGCGGGCTGGCGGCCGTGCTGGTGTTGCGCGATATGGAGTTGGGCTTTTTTGCCGTCATCGCCGTCGTCGCCCTGCTGCCCTTCGCCACGCTACCGTTCGACATCGGCCTGACGCCGACCTTCCTCGACTTTGCCCTCGGCGCGGCCGTACTCGTCTGGCTGATGGGCATCGTCACCGGCCGGCAGCGCGACCTGGTGACCACGCCGGTACTCGTGCCGCTGCTGCTGTTCATCATCGTCGCCGTCTTCGCCTTCATCTTCGGCCTGGGCAACGGCCCATTGACGCCGACGCTGCTGCGCAAGTTCGCCGAGCTGCTCATCAGCCTCGGCTTCGTCCTCGTCGTCATCGACTACTGCCGCACCTGGCCGCGGCTGGAGCGGCTGGTCAAGTTCCTGCTGCTGATGGGCGGGGCGGCGGCGGCCGTGGCCATCGTCCTGTGGCTGCTGCCCGACAACACGGCCAACAGCGTTCTCAATGCCCTGACCCGGCTGGGCTACCCTGGCGGCTGGGTCATTCGTTACATCGAGGAGAACCCGGAATTCAGCGAGCGGGCCATCGGCACGTCGGTCGATCCCAACTCACTGGGCGGGCTGCTGTTGATGCTGGGCGCGTTGGTGGGGCCGCAGGTGGTTACGCCGCGGCCGCTCTTGCGCCGGCCGCTGGTGCTGCTCATCGCCGGGCTGGTCGTCGTGGCTCTCATCCTGACCTTCTCGCGCGGGGCCATGCTGGGACTGGCCGCGGGGCTGGGCTTCGTGGCCCTGACGCGCTACCGGCGGCTGCTGCCGTGGTTGGCCGTCGGCGCGCTACTGTTGCTCGTTCTGCCCGTCACCCAGGGCTACATCGCCCGCTTCGCCGAGGGCTTCCAGGGGGCCGACCTGGCCACGCAGATGCGCTTCGGCGAGTATCGGGACGCGCTCACCCTCATCGGCCGCTATCCTATCTTCGGCGTCGGCTTCGCCGGCGCGCCCGACATCGATGTCTACCTGGCCGTGGCCAGCGTCTACTTCACCATCGCCGGGCGCATGGGCCTGTTGGGGCTGCTGGGCTTCGTCACGATCATGGCCGTCGTCTTCGGCTACGCCTACCGTCACCGCGCCGCCCTGCGCGCCGACGAGCGCCACGACGCCGTCTGGCTGGGGCTGCACGCGGCCCTGGTCGGCGCGCTCGTCGCCGGGGTGTTCGACCACTACCTGTTCAACATGGACTTCCACCACGCGGTGACGATCTTCTGGATGGTGTTGGGGCTGGCGGTGGCGGGGACGCGGCTAGGGGCTAGGGGCTAGGGCGTGTATGCAAAGTAGCGCTGGCCGGGCCCGCCCCGGGCTGAAGCCGCGGGGCTAGTCAACGGCGGCCCCTGAACGGGCCTTCGGCGGGTAACCGGCGTCGCTTGAGCCGGCCTCGGCCGGCGTCGCTTGAGCCGGCCTCGGCCGGCGTCGCGGCGTAGCCCGGTTGCCTTTAGGCCCGGGCGGCCCGGTCGAACAAACCGTCTCACTACTTTGCATTCGCCAAGCTATGTGTGGCTTGTGTACACTAAGAACGCCATTGACGCAATGCCCGTGAGGGGCTATCTTGTAAGCAAAACCAAAAGGAGCGCAAGATGACCACCCCCACCTCTCTCGGCGCGCGCGAAGCGCGCAGCCAATTCGCCGATCTGCTCGGCCGGGTCCACTACGGCGGCGAGACGATCATCGTCGAGCGGTCGGGTAAGCCGATGGCGGCAATGATTCCCATCGAACTCTACCTGCGCCTGATTGCTGAACGCGAGGCGCGCTTCGCGGTGATCGAGCGTCTGCGTGACAAGGCCGCCGGCGTGCCGGCCGAGGAAGTGCTGAGCGACGTTGCCGAGGCGGTTGCGGCCATTCGCGCCCGGGACTGAGAGTCGTGCTCCGCGTCGTCTTCGATACGAACCTGTTCGTCAGTAGCACGCTGGTGGGCGAGGGCCTGCCGGCGCGGGCGCTCGATGCCTGGCGCGCTCACCAGTTCGTGTTGCTCGTCTCGCCGGCCATCCTGGTCGAGATCGCCGCCACGCTGCGGTATGAACGCATTCGCCGCAAGTACAACGTCAGCGACGAGGACGTTGACCAACTGCTGGCCCTGCTCCTGGCCGATGCCATTGTCGTCGCCGGCCAGGCTGACGTGTCCGGGAGTGTGCCCGACGATCCCGATGATGAGGCGGTTTTGGCCTGTGCGGTGGATGGGCAAGCGGATGTGATTGCCAGCGGCGATAGGCATTTATTGGCTCTGCAATCCTTTCGCGAGATACCCATTGTGACCGTGCGCGTGTTGTTGGAACGGTTGCAGGAGAATGAGGGACAGGGGGAGTAGAACGATCTTCTGGATGGTGTTGGGGCTGGCGGTGGCGGGGACGCGGTTGAGCGAAGAAGGGACTAGGGACTAGGGGGTAGGTTCTAGGGAAGAGCGCTCTTCCCTAGAACCTGGAACCTGGCCCCTATCCCCCTCCAGTTGCGCGGCATGGTATACTACGTCCTGAGGTAGGCCATGACGACGAAAGAGCTTCTGTTGCAGCAAATCGAACAACTGGATGAAGAGGAACTGGATGCGCTGTTCGCGTGGGTGATGCAGTTCCTGGAAAAAAGAACCAGCAACTCTGGCGATGACTTCCTGCTGCGGCTGGGCGACATCCAAATCGACGGCCCAGAGGACTTCGCCGAGAATTTTGATCTGTACTTGAGCGGGGAGAAGTCGCTTGACGCTGATTTTCATTGATACAGCCTATATCATTGCCAGAGTCAACAAGCGCGATCAGTATCACGCGGAGGCCGAGGCCCTGGCGTATCGATACACGGGACGACAGTTCATTGTCACCGATGGTGTGTTGCTGGAGACCGGCAATGCGCTGGCCCGCCACTATCGCGCCGCCGCCATTCGACTGATCGATCAGTTCCTTGTCTCGCCCAAGGTCGAAGTGGTCTACACGACGCCGAACCTTTTTGCAGCGGCGTTTGCGCTCTACAAGCAGATGGACGACAAGCAGTGGAGCCTGGTAGACTGCGTTTCGTTTGTGGTCATGCGCGAGCGTGGCCTCACGGAGGCCCTCACGCCCGACCACCATTTCACCCAGGCCGGCTTTCAGGCCTTGCTCGCCAAACCTCGCTAGACCTTCCCGCGATTTGTTGGCCGCCGTGGGCGGTTTATAATGGGGCCAGTTGTTGTCTGTCAGACGGACACCAGGAGGCCCCAATGGAACCCTTCTCGGCCGCATTTCTATCTTCTCTCGCCAACAAGCTGGCCGGCGACGTTGCCGGCAGCCTGACCGGCGCGCTCAGGCGTCAGGTCACCGGCACGGCCGCCCAGCAGGCCGTCGAGCGCAGCCTGCGCGTGGCCCTCGTCGCCCTGGCAGCCCAGGCCACGGCCGCCGCGCCGGAGCAGGAAACGCTGCTGCGCGACATCTTCGACAGGTTCTTCCATTACCCCGCCGTGTGGGTGCAACTCGGCCGGCTGCTGAAGGACAGGCCGCTCGACCGCGACGAACTGCGCGAGTACTTCGCCGAGGCCGGCTACGACGCGGCGACGCTGCCCGCTCTCGACTTCGACGCCGCCATTGGCGCGTTCGAGGCGGCGTTCGTCGAAGTGGTGGATGGCGAGAAGGAGCTACAGGGGATCATTCAGATTGGGCAGTTGCGGCGGCAGACGGGGGTGCAGGTGGAGCTGCTGGCGAAGGTCGAAGAACTTGTCGCCGCCGTGCGTGAGCAGACAACCGTCGCCGTTCACGCCGGGCAGGTGTTGGCCGAGGGTCGCGCGCGGCCGATCTATCAGTGGCGGATCGATAAGGTTGTCAATGTGCGCGGCTCTAACTTCGACATGTCCGGTGACTACCGGCAATCGATTCTCAACTTCACGACCAATTACTTTGAGGCCGGCGCGCCACCGCAGTTACAGGATGACAAAGCATTCCAATTGGCGCTGGAAAACTATCTCAAATGGGTCAAGAATCGCTATGGGCAACTCACGCTGCGTGGGCTGGAGCGACGAGAGGCCGGCAGGCTGACGCTCGATCTGGATGAGATTTACCTTTCATTGGCCGCCACGCTGATTGACTGACAGATTTAATCAAAGATAAGCGGGGTCTCCTTGGCATGGTGTATGCTTATCAGTGACCAAACCGATAGCAACCCAACAAGGAGACCACCGTGAGTAATCATAGCACGCTCTTTA
>WBZM01000529.1_pt1 | contig 52269 bp, 43 predicted proteins | sample 5204271 | NCBI WGS metagenome assembly WBZM01 (sample SAMN12344346, study PRJNA552823) | activated sludge metagenome | biome: Activated sludge suspended growth; feature: Nitrification reactor; material: Wastewater; isolation source: activated sludge from nitrification reactor of wastewater... | reverse complement strand
CGCATCAAGCTCAACTGGCAGTTCTCGATTGCGGTGTGCCGTCAGAAGCTGAATTCGCGATATTCGGTTGTTAACGAGGCTAATTCCAAGTTCATGGAAGTGCCGATTGTTTAAGTTACAGAGTACTCAGACACAGATATCGTCGTCACCGGAACTTCTGGCGCGAAGTTCCGCATGATGCGGCCACAGCAGACGGCGACCTCGTCCTGGTTCAGGGAGTAAAACACCTGCTTGCCATCGCGCCGCACGTGCACCAGACCGGCCTCGCGCAGGATGGCCAGGTGATGGGAGACGGTCGGCTGGCTAAGCCCCTGCATCTGGTCGACGATGTCGCCCACGCACAACCAGCCACAGCAAAGCAGCCCCATGATGCGCTGTCGTGTTTCATCGGCGATGGCCTTGGCGAAGTCGAGCGAGTCTGTCATCAGTCTTACGTATTGATGAACATCAATATGTCGCTATTATAATGCTCGCGTAGTCGTTGTCAAGAGGGAATTTGGCCCCCGACGACGTCCCGGCCGGCGTGGCGGCACATCGCCGTCGCGCCGGCCGCGGCCGTGGCTAAAGCGTACTACGCTGATGAATATCCAGCAGGTCGGACAGGATGGCATAGCCGGTCTCGACACGCCCCGCGCCGGGGCCGGCGATGGTCACTTCGCCGAGCAGCTTGGTCACGAACGTCACCGCGTTGGTCGCCCCGGAAATGCCGGCCAACGGGTGCGCCTGGGGCAGGCGAATGGGCCGCACCGACGCCTTGACCATGTCGGTCGTGCGCTCCACCCAGGCCACCAGCTTCCACACCTCGCCGACCTGTTGCGCGCGGACGATGTCGCGTGTGGTCAGGTTGCCGATGCCCTCGCGCTCGACGTTGTCCATTTTGAGCGGGATGCCCAGCAGCAGGTTGGCGAGGATGACGATCTTGGCTGCGGCGTCATAGCCGTCGATGTCGGCCGAGGGGTTCGCCTCGGCGTAGCCCTTCTTCTGGGCCTCGCGCAGGGCGGAATCGTAGGCTTCGCCGTCAGCCATGCGCGTCAGGATGTAGTTGGTTGTGCCATTGAGAATGCCCTGGATGCGCAGGACGCCGGCCGCGGCCAGCAACTCGCGGCCGACGCGCAAAATCGGTGTACCGCCCATCACCGTCCCCTCGACGCCCAGGCGCACGCCACGCTCGGCGGCCATCGCCGCCAGCTCGGGGTAGAACAGGGCCACCGGCCCCTTGTTGGTGGTGATGACGTGGCGATCCTGGGCGATGGCGGCACGAATGTAATCCGTGGCCGGCTGGCCGCTCAGCAGGTCGCTGGTGGTCATCTCGATGACGACATCGGCGTTGCTCTCGCGGATAACCCGCTGAACGTCCCAGCCGGAGTAGGGCGCGGGCATGCTGTCAACGCGCTTGGTGTCACTGTAGGCTTGCAGCAGCTGACCGGGGTCGAAGCCGTCTGGGTTGTAGATACGGCCGCGGCGTGTCGTGTTGACGGCGACGATGCGGAAGTCGGCTCCGTGCTGGCCGGAGATGGTGGCCCCGTAGTCGCGCAGAACGGTCGCCAGGCCCTGGCCCACGTTGCCAAAGCCGATGAGGGCAAGTCGGTAAGTATGCATATGACGATGTTTGTCCTACTGCGAGATGAACGAATTGTAGCACACAATCGCTTGCCGTTCTGCCATGTGTGGCCTTACACTTGGCCTTTGGCATGATGACCCACATTCTCGCGCGCTTCGAGCGCGTTCTGCTGCTGTTGCTGTGGTTGCCCGCCGGTCTGGCGGCGCAGCGCACCCCGACGCCGGCGCCGACCATTGACGCGCCCGCCGGCCGCTTCGGCGTCATCGAGAGCTTTGAAGACCCCAGCGCCGCCGGCCGCCTGGGCGTCACCTGGACGCGCGTGCGCTTCCAATGGGCCGAGGTGCAGCCCGACCGACCGGGCGATTGGCAGCCGCCGCTGGACGACGATGCCCTGGCGGCTGAGTTGGACGCCGGGCGCGAGGTCGTGGGGTTGCTTATCGGCATTCCCGACTGGGCGCGCGACCGCAACGGGCTGCCGCGCGGCCTGGCCCTGCCGGCCGATGCCCCCGACAACACCTGGGCCGTTTTCGTCGGCCGGGTGGTCGGCCGCTATGCCGGCCGTATCGACCGCTGGATCATCTGGAACGAGCCGGACATTGACGACCGCGACGCACCGGGCCACACCTGGGACGGCGACCTGACGGCGTTTGTCCAGTTGCAGCGCGTGGCCTATCTGGCGGCCAAAGCGGCCAACCCCGACGCCGTGGTGCACCTGGGCGCGTTCACCTACTTCTGGGATCCAGATTACTTCGACCGCTTTCTGGATGCCATCGTCGCCGACCCGGACGCGGCCGCCCACAACAACTACTTCGACGTGGCTACGGCCCACCTCTACTTCCAGCCCGATGCCGTGTACAACATCCTCCTTGCCTTTCGCCAGGTGATGGCCGGCCACGACCTGGATAAGCCCATCTGGCTGGTGGAGACCAACGCGCCGCCGATGGACGACCCTTACTGGGTGGTGCCCAACTGGACGCTGGCGGTGTCGCTCAACGAACAGGCCGCCTTCATTCCCCAGGCGCTGGCCGCGGCGCTCAGCGCGGGGGCGGAGCGCATCGCCGTCTACAAACTGAGAGATACCGAGGACGACCACGCGGCCAATCCGGAGCCGTTTGGTCTGGTGCGCTGGGACGACAGCCGCCGCCCGGCTTACAACACCTACCGCGTGGCCATTGGTCTGATGGACGGGGTGACGGCCGCCGAGCGCGAGCGCTGGGACGCGGTGGGCCAGGTGCGCCTGGAGCAGCCGGGGCAAACGACGACGGTGCTCTTCGCCCGCTTGCCCAACCAGCAGACGACGCAGGTTCCGGCCACGGCCGACACGGCGCGCTGGATCAGCATGTGGGGGGCGGAGGAGGAGATCGCTGCCGAGGACGGCGTCTTTACCGTCGAGCTGCCCGGCGCGCTGTGCCTGCAAACCATTGCCGACTACTGCATGATCGGCGGGACGACCTACTACCTGGTGCAGGCCAACGTAGCGCCACGGGCGGCCCAGCTGGCGGCTACGCGCGCCGCGTCCACGCGCGCCGCAGCCAAGGCCACGCCGACTCCCCTGCCCACTCCGTTGGCCACTCCGTGGCCCACACCGTTGGCCACTCCGTGGCCTACATCTGCGCCGGCGGCCAGCCGCACAGCGCGCCCGACGGCTACGGTCGCCCCATCCCCATCCCCCACGGCGACAGCTTCGCCGGCCCCGACGGCCACAACCGCGCCGCCCACGCCGCCTACGCCGCTGAACGGCGATGGCCCGGCTGTCCCCGGCGGAGCGGCCGGGTACATCGGCTTCGTAGTGATGGGGCTGGGCCTGTTATTAGGGGTAGGGCTGGTGGGCTGGCGGCTGGCGAGCCGGCGCTAGGCAACAAAAAAGGGGCGCGGCTGGCCGTGCCCCCTATCTAGTCTCGTTCGCGCCTAGCCATTTGGCTGGATGGCGAAGCGAATGGCCGTGCGTTCCTGCGAGTCGATATCGACATCGACAAATGACGGCGTGCAGGTGATGTGGACGCCCTCTTCGGCCAGGTAGCCCTTGGCGATGACGATGGCTTTGACTGCCTGATTGACGGCGCCGGCGCCGATGGCCTGTACCTCGGCATGCTGTGCCTCGCGCATGACACCGGCAATGGCGCCGGCGACGGCCGCAGTGCGGGAGTGGGCCGATACTTTGATGATGTTCATGGGTTTCGATGCTCCTTCATTGCTCATGTACGGCGTTTGCAGCCCCAATATGTTCCCCATCGTATTTACTCCATTGTATGTTAATCTACCGTAATCATAGGATACCATTGATTGGGTGGATACTTTTAGGTATTTGTATCCGAATTTAGGCCGTCGAATGACGGCTTGTTATTTGGGGAAAGCGATCGATTGACTGTAAACGGGAGTCGCCCAGATAGCGCCGCAGCGGTAGCCGGCAGTGCCCGCGGCCAGGTATTCCGCGCCGCCGGCCTGGTGGCTGCGCTGGCGCTGTTAAGCCGCGTGCTGGGGTTGGGGCGCGAGATCGTCGTGCGCCAGTACCTGGGCGTCACCACGCTGGAGGCGACGGCCTTCGACATCGCCAGCCGCTTTCCGGAGGCGATCTTCCTCATTGTCGCTGGTGGGGCCATTGGCTCGGCCTTCATCCCGACATTCTCCGCCTACCTGAGCCGCGACGACGAGGCCGGCAGCTGGCATCTGTTCTCGGCCGTCCTCAATCTGCTGACGGTGGCCGTGACACTCATCTCGGTGGCCGTGATGATCTTCGCCGCCCCGTTCGTCACCTTCTTCTACGCCGACAACATCGCCCAGGCGCCGCTGCTGTTGCCCCTGACGGTGGCTCTGATGCGGGTGATGTTGCTGTCGCCGATCATCTTCGGCATCAGCGGCATCGTCATGGCCACCCTCAACGCCCGGCAGCACTTTCTTCTGCCGGCCGTGGCGCCGTCGGTCTACAACCTGGGCATCATCGCCGGTGGCGTGGTCGGGGCGATGATGGGCGGGGGCGCGGCGACTGCCACCGCTGCGGCGACGACGGCCTGGGGGCTGGCCTGGGGCACGGTCGTGGGCGCGCTAGGGCATCTGCTGGTGCAACTGCCCGGCCTGCGCGGCCAACGCGTCCGCTATGCTCCTGTGCTGACCGTGCGCGACCCCGGTGTGCGCCAGGTGCTGCGCCTGATGGCTCCGCGCGTGCTGGGCCTGTCCTTTAGCGAGGTCAACAAGTTCATCATCCTGTTCCTGACCGGCGCGATGGCCCTGGGCACGCTGCCGGCGCTGAACGCCGCCTTCCGCATCCTGATCATGCCACAAGGCATCCTCGGTCAGGCGCTGGGCATTGCCGCTTTCCCGACGCTGGCGGCGCTGGCCGTCCGTGCGGCCCACCGCGAGATGCGCGGTATCCTGGCCGACTCGCTGCGGCTGGTGCTTTTCCTGGGGTTGCCGGCCACGGCGCTGCTGGCGCTGCTGGCCGAACCGTATGTGGCCATCCTCTTTGAGCGCGGCCTGTTTGACGCCCAGGCGACGGCGCTGGTGGCCACGGCGTTGCGCTTCTACGCCCTGGGCCTCATCGCTCTGACGGCCCTGGAGGTCGTCGCCCGTGGCTTCTACGCCCTCAGCGACACGTTGACGCCGGTCTTGTCGGGTGGCCTGCAGATTGCTGTCATGTGGGCGCTGAGCCTGTGGTTTCGCGACACGCTCTTCCCATCGCTGGGCTGGCGGCCGTTGGGCGGGCTGGCCCTCAGCTTTAGCCTGTCCAACATTCTTGAGGTGGGGTTATTGCTGTGGCTGTTGCGACGCCGTCTGGGTGGGCTGGACGGTAAGGCACTGCTGGCGGGCACGGTGCGGATGGGCGCGGCCACGGTAGCCATGAGCGCGGCCATCGTCGCCGCGGTGGCCTGGCTGCCGGCCGGGGCCATTTGGGCGCGGGCGCTGCTGGGCACGGCCGCTGGTGGGCTGGTCTATCTGCTGGCTTGCTGGGTGCTGCGGGTGGAGGAGTTGCGGCAACTGGTAGGGCTGGTGCGCCGCCGGTTGGGGCGGGGCTAGGGCTGGCGGCAGGCAACAAAAAACCGGCGCTCGGCCGGTTAAACCGGTGTCGTGCCGGTTGGCTGGGAGAGGTTTACCCCGGACGCGCTTAGTTGCCGGCCGAAATCGCCGCGTCGTTCATTGTTGCCGTGGCCTGGCCGAGAAGCTCGCCGTTGACCCAAATCTCCAGCGAGTAACGGCCTTCCTGGAAACCCTCTTCGGGGCTGAGGTAGATGTAGCCGGGGCCGTCGTCGCCGTAGGCCCACAGTTCATTGCCGCCGTCAATCACCTTGCCGTTGTGACGCCAGACCCAGGCCCATTCCATGCCGTCGGCCATGTCGTCGTAGGCGAAAGTCGCGTAGAGGGTGTAGAAGCCCTCACCGAAGATGTTGGCCGGGTTGATGGCTTCGTACTGATCGGTGACGGCACTGGAGAGGACGACCTTGCCGAGCTTGGTCGTCTTGCGCAGTTCGGCCTGCGGCTCGAAGCGGTCGTAGGCAGCGGGGAGTTCGGGGGAGAGGGCCGCCGACGCGTCGTTGCTGAGCAGGAAGTTAGCCACGCCGCCACTTTGCGCCGAGGCCATGTCGCTCTGGACGGTTAGCTCGGCCGTCGAGGGCTGGCTGAACAGCTCCTGGATATCGGCCGACACCGGTTTGGCGTCGCTAATGAGCGCCATCCGTAGCGTTGTGTCAGTGGGTGTACGCCATCCGTAGTACCCGACCCCGACAGACATGAGCAGCAGCACCGCGCAAATAGACAGATACGATTGCATCCGCTTGGCGGCCTGCTGGCGCATAAAGAAATAGGGTGACCGCTTGGTGGCCCGCCACAGCTTCAGCGAAAGCAACAAAGCCAGGGCAGCAAACACCAGCAGCAACCCCAACAGCCAGGGTAGGATGGTTCCAGACAGCAGCAAGTTGAGACTACTCAAACAGTTCCTCTTCCAGATTCAACGCACATTATAGGCAGAGCCGGGCCGGTTGGCAAGCATTATGGCCATCCCTAAGCTGCTAATAGACACAAATGCCTCCGTTCTGTCGCCTTGCTGCCACATATAGGGCTAAATAGATGAGTGCTGGATAAGTGAAAAAGTTAACAAGCAGAGGTTTGAGCGTCTTTCTGCGGCAGCATGAACGGCCGAAACTCGGTTTCTTGCAGAAAAAGACGTATGGACGCGCCCAGGCCCAGCTCGCCCCGCAGCACGCGCTCACCGTAGATCGCCCGCCAGCGAGTGCGCGCGTCGCGGGCGGCACGGAATTCCACCAGAGCCATCTCCGCTTCGGGGCCGGCCTCGTCAATAAAGCCGGAGGTGAAGAAGGCGCGTTCGGCCGCGCCGCGATCATAGTCTACACGGGCGATCGTCGCTGCCCAGCCGTGGGTTGGTCGCCACGTGAGCCGGGCATAGCTGGCCCGGCCGTCGCCGTCACCCGGCAGCCCGACCGAGCCGACGTTGACGATCTGTGTGTCGTCCAACTGCCGCAGATGGGGGATGTGGGTGTGGGCGGTGATGAAGACAGCTGCGCCGGGGATCATCCGGGCGCGGGCTTCGTCGTCGCTGGTAAAGGGATAGATGCCCGCCCGATTGCCCAGGCGCGAGGCGTGGAGAGCCGCCAGGCGCGCCCCATCGGGCGCTATGCCGTCCCAGCGCTCTGGCAGCGCCGCCAGGGCGGCCACAGCGGCGGCGTCGTTCAATTGGCGGAACGTCCATTCGCTGAGCCGGATGCGGTCATAGGCCGGGCCGTGGCGCGGGCCGGCGTAGTGGAGCCACTCGGCGACATACTCCTCGTGGTTGCCGCGCAAGACGATCCAGCCGTCGGCCGCGGCGCGGTGACGGATGGCGTCCCAGCAGGCGACGTTGCTGGGGCCACTGTTGACGATATCGCCGTCCACGACCACGAGATCGGGACGCCAGGCGTCAATATCGGCCATGGTCGCCGCCAGCGCGGGCCAGTTGCCGTGGATGTCGGCCAGGACGGCGAGCTTCATGGGCGGTGAAGGGGCAGCTAGACGGCGGCCGGGCATCGCCGGGCTACGACTGCTGCCACCACGGCTTGCGCTTCTCCAGGAAGGCGCTCATGCCCTCGCGTCCCTCGTCGCTGGCCCGTCGCGCGGCGATGGTTGTAGCCGTGATCTCGCGCAGGCTTTCCTTGGGCTGGAAGGCGACGGTGTGGATGAGGTCTTTGGCCGTCGCTTGCGCACCCGGCGCAGCCTGTAGCAGCTGTTCGACGCGCTCGGCCACGGCCGTGTCCAATTCGGCCTCAGCGACGACATGCCCCACGAGGCCAATGGCCTGGGCGCGGCGGGCGTCGAAGCGCTCGCCGGTCAGAAACAGTTCGCGGGCGGCGCTGGGGCCGATGCGCGCCAGGACGAAGGGCGAGATGACGGCTGGGACGATGCCCAGCCGCGCCTCGCTGAAGGCGAACACGGCCCGCTCGACAGCCACAACGATGTCGCAGCAACTGACCAGTCCCACGCCGCCGCCGATGGCCGGGCCGTTGACGCGGCCGATGACCGGCCGCGGGCAACGATCGATAGCCAGCATCAGATCGAAGATGGCCCCGCCGTCGGCGACGTTTTCCTCGAAGGTGTAATCGGCCGCGGCGCGCATGGCGGCCAGGTCGGCCCCGGCGCAGAAGGAGCGGCCGTTGCCGGTCAACACGACGACGCGCACGCCGGCGGCCTGGGCGCGCTCGGCAAAGGCGTGGGTCAGCCCGGCGATGAGGGCCGGATTCATGGCGTTGTGCAGTTCGGGCCGGTTGAGCGCAATCGTCAGCACTGGGCCGGCCTGGTGTAGGGTGACGGGCGTGTCTGGTTGGGTCATGTGAGGCCTCGATTATAGGCCGGGCGCGGGGATAGACAACGGCAGGGGGAAAACAAACGGGGCGGGTCTGGAACCCGCCCCGAAGACGTGGCGACTTACTGCACGGCTTGGGCCGGCTGTGGGCTGGGCAGCGGCGGCGCGCTGACCGGGTCGTTGACAGGCGGCAGTTCGTTCATTAGCTTCTCGAACGCCGCCCGGTCGAGGGTCTCCACATCGATCAGCGTCGTCGCCAGATAGACCATGCGGTCATGGTTTTGATCGATGATGACGCTGGCGCGGTTGTAGTTTTCGTCCAGCAGACGCTTCACCTCAGCGTCGATCTCGCGGGCAGCTTCCTCGCTGTAGTCCCGGCCGCTGCCGAACCAGCCCATCTCGCGGCCGACAAAGGGGCTGCCGGAGCCGCTGCCATACGTCGGCAGGCCGAGCCGGTCGGACATGCCGTACTCCATCACCATGGCCCGTGCCAGGCGTGTGGCTTGCTGCAAATCGGCCGCTGCGCCGGTGGTAATGCGCCCGAAGAAGTGCTCCTCGGCCGCCCGGCCACCAAGGGCCATGGCGATCTGGTCTTCGAAGAACTCGCGGCTGTGGACGGCGCGATCCTCCGGCAGCGACATGACGAAGCCGCCAGCCCGCCCGCGGGGGACGATGGTGATTTTCTGCACCGGGTCCGTGTTGGTCAGGTAGAAGCTAACCATGGCGTGGCCGGCCTCGTGGTAGGCTACGGTCAGCTTGTCGTCCTCGCTCATGACGCGGCTCTGCCTCTCCGGCCCCATGACCACACGGTCAAAGGCGTCCTGGAACTCCGGCAGACCGATGGTGCGCTTGCTGCGTCGGGCGGCGAAGATAGCCGATTCGTTGATGAGGTTCTCCAGGTCGGCCCCGGAGAAACCGGCCGTCAGGCGGGCGATGTCTTTGAAGTTGACGTCGCTGCCAATGGGTTTGCCGCGGGCGTGAACGGCGAGAATCTTCTCGCGGCCGGCGACGTCGGGCAAGTCAACAAAGACCTTGCGGTCGAAGCGGCCCGGCCGCAATAGAGCGGGGTCGAGGATGTCGGCCCGGTTGGTGGCGGCGATGACGATGACGTTGGTCTCGTTGTCGAAGCCGTCCATCTCCACCAGAATCTGGTTGAGCGTCTGCTCGCGCTCGTCGTGGCCGCCGCCCATGCCCGCGCCGCGCTGGCGGCCAACGGCGTCGATCTCATCAACGAAGACGATCGAGGGCGCGGCCTGCTTGGCCTTCTCGAACAGGTCACGCACGCGGCTGGCGCCGACGCCGACGAACATCTCCACGAACTCGGAGCCGGAGATGTGGAAGAAGGGCACGCCCGCCTCACCAGCCACGGCCCGCGCCAGCAGCGTCTTGCCCGTGCCGGGTGGGCCGACCATGAGCACACCCTTGGGGATGCGCGCGCCGACCTGGACAAACTTCTCCGGTTCGCGCAGGAACTGGACGACCTCGGCCAACTCCTGCTTGGCTTCCTCGACACCGGCCACGTCTTCGAATGTGACAGTCGGCCGATTGGCGTCTGTCAGGTTGCGCGCCCGGCTGCGGCCGAAGCCGAAGATGTTATTGCCGCCGCCGCCGCCCTGCATCTGCCGGAAGCCGCGGCTGAAGATCCACAGCAGCAACAGCACGGGGCCGATGGTGAAGGCCAGGCTGAGCAGGGTGTTCCAAGTCGATTGGTCGTGGACGACCAGCTTGTTGCTAAGGTCTGCGGCGGAGATGCCGTAGTACTGGAAAGTCTCGATAAGACTGTCGGAGGGAGACTTGACGGCCCCGAAGGTCCGGCCGTCATCCAGGGTGACTTGTAGACGATCGCCGGTAACGGCGATTTGCTCGACTTTGTCGTCACGAATGTAGTTAGCCACTTCCTGCAGACTGATCTGCTCCGGGCCGCTGAAACGACCACTGAGCCAAAGCTGCACCCCCAGAATAATGGCGAAGAGCGTCAGAATCCAGACCCACGTAGGGATATTGGGGCGATTCTCGTTTGGTTGTTCATCCATAGTCGTACTGCTCCCGCAAGCATAACCGACTGCTAACCTGGTTAAAGTACTGCCCGCGTGGGATCAGCAGGCCGGTCGTTCGTGTTGAGTCCGTCACTGGGGCCGAGACAGGCCCGACCCCAACGCTATGAGATTACCAAAATTATGTCTGATCGTCATAAGCGTTTACCAATTGATTATCTATTGTGGGTAGGGCGTGGCGGCGACGCCGGCGGCCGGGCCTCAGACGGCGGCTGGCGGGCAAACGTCGGGCAGCGTGGCGACGAGCGTGTCGCGTAGAGGGTAAGGCGAACGCCCGGCAACGGCGACGGCCAGCACGACCGCGCCGACGACCGGCAGCGTCCGCAAACGGCTAAACCGGGCGCGCGGGGCGTGTTGTCGCACCAGCGTTTCCATCGGCGCGATGATGGCTGGGCCGCCTTTAAAGACACTGCCCGATTGCACGACCTCGACAGCCGTGTCCTGCAAGTCGAGTTGGCGGATGACGGCCACGGCCAGCCAACCCAGCTCTTCGCCCGCCCAGTGCAGGATGCCGGCGGCCACGGCGTCACCCGCGGCCGCGGCGGCGAAGACAGTCAGGGCCAGCGCCGGCGGCAAGGCATAGCGGCCGAAGGACAGCCCTTCCATCAGGGCCATGACGTCGGGCGCGCCGGTGGCGGCCAGGTAGGCGGCCGTCAGGGCCGTCGGCGGGCCGCGCTGGATCCAGGCATGATTGACGGCCTGCAAGCCCCGCAGGGCGATCTCCAGACCGCCGCCGTATTCGCCGAAGAACGCGCCGTTGCCGACGATGCGACCCTCGCGGCCGGCGCGGTCGCGGCCACGACAGTTGTTGGACGAGCCGGCCGTGACGTTGACGCCCCAGCCGGCGCTGGTTCCGGCCAGCAGGCCGTTGAGCGCGTCGTTGACGACATCGCGCGGGCAACCCAGGCCCAGCCGGGCAATGGCCGCCAGGTGGGCCGGGCGGTCGGACGGCCAGTCATAGCCGCCGATGCCGAAGCCTGCGGCGGTGATGCTGGCCGGGGCGACGCCGGCCATGTCCGCTGCGCCGGCGAAGGCCTCGCCCAGCGCCCGCGCCAGCCCATCATAGCCGACGCTCTGGTAGTTGCCCGGCCCGGCCGCGCCGAAGCCGCGACAGCGTCCGGCCTTGTCGGCGATGAGGGCGTGGGTTTTGCTGGCTCCCACGTCGATGCCCAGGTAATAGTCCATGGTGCGCTCAGCCGAGCGCCGCCTGCATGATCTCGCGCAGTGGGCGGTAGCCGATGATGTGGAGCGACGACGCCCGCAGAAAGTCGCGCATCTCGCGGCTGATGAAGGCCTGGTAGTTGGCCACGCGGCTGGGCCAGTCGGGGGCGATGGCGCGCAGTTCGGGCGTGTCGATGGCCGGGTGCAGCAGGAAGTGGGTGATGCCCGGCGGCAGGGCGGCCAGTTTGCGCCTGGCCAGGCCAATATGGTCGGTCGGGTCGTCGAGGGGCAGGTAGTCCACAGCGTCGAGCAGAGGCAGGCCAGCGGCCTCCAGCCCGCCCACCATGCCGGCGAACATCTCGGCCGTGCCCGGGTCGTCGGTGATGCCATAGGCCAGGAACTGCGCGCTCGTCAGGCGCGGGATGAGGCCTGGCCGGCGAAAGCGCAGCAACGTCTGTATGTAACCCTGAATAAAGCGCGGGTGGGTGAGTGTGCCCATGTGGGTGTCGATGTGGGTCACGTCGATGCCCGCGGCCAGGGCAGTCTCGACCTGGGTGTCTACTTCGGCTTGCACGGCCGCGGGTTCGGCCGCCGCCCAGACGGCCGTCTCGGTGTTGTGGAAATAGCCGTCGGCGTCCATTAGCCCGGCGGCGCGGTCGCGCGCGCCCACTGGCCCCCAACGATAGGCCGACCACTCGGCATTGACCGTGGCGTGGACGCCGAGATCGACGCCGGGGTTGGCGCGCGCCCAGGCGGCCGTGGCCGGAAACCACGGGCAGGGCACCATCGCCGCGCCGCTGGAGATCGTCCCCGCGTCCCAAAGGTCGATGAAGGCTTGCAGCGAGGCTTGGCACATGCCCACGTCGTCGACGTGGAGGATGACCACGCGGTCGTTGGGGCCGAAGCCAAGTTGCCTGAGCAGGGGGGTGGGGGGCATGGTGGTTACCTGAATTGGGGCAGCCAGGCGCGGTTGGTGGCCAGCATGTCGTCGAACACGTCGGCGACGCGATCGGCCGCCGGACCGAGCGGATGGGCCAGCAGGGCGGCGTGGGCGGCGCGGCGGTCACCGTGGACGGCGGCCTCGACGGTCAGCAGTTCGTACATCTTCACCTGGGCCACCAGCCCGAAGACCGGCGGCGGCAGGGGCGCGGCCGGCAGCGGGTGGATGCCGGCGCGGTCGACGCGGGCCGGCAGTTCCAGCACCCAGTCGGCCGGCCACTCGGCCACCGCGCCGGCGTTGGGCGTGTTGACGACGTGGATTTGGCCGCGGTCGTTGGCGTGGCTGTCGATGACCTGGGTGGCCAGGGTGGAGTAATAGGCGCCGCCGCGCTTCATGAGATCGGGCGGGGGCGCAGTCAGGGCAGGATTCGCATAGTCGCGCAGTAATTGGCCTTCGATGGCCATGACCTGCTCGGCGCGCGACGGCGGCCAGGCCTCTTGCTCGGCCAGCTTGTGGGCGGTGTAGTAGAAGTATTGCAGGTAGTAGTTGGGGATCATCCCCAGCGTTTCCAGCGTGACCGCGTCCCACTCCGGCTGCGGGTCGCGGCGCGCTTCGGCCACGGCCGCGGCCATGATCTGTGGCCACATCTCTTCGCCGTCCACGGTGAAGCCGCGATGCCAGGTCAGGTGGTTGAGACCGAGCGTGTTGAGTTGCGCCCGCTCCGGGGCGATGGTCTGGCCGGTCAGCGCCTCCACGGCCGCCAGCAGGCGCATCTTGGCCGTGATGCCGACATTGCAGACGCCGACGGTGGCTACGTCGGGCGCGTAACGGGTCAGCGCCTCGGTCACCAGGCCAGCCGGGTTGGTGAAGTTAGCCAGCAGCGCGCCGGGGGCAGTGGCCCGGATGTCGGCGGCGATGTCGAGCAGCACCGGGATGGTGCGCAGCGCCTTGGCCATGCCGCCGACGCCGGTGGTCTCCTGGCCGATGAGGCCGTGGCGGCGGCCGAGGTACTCATCGCCGCGCCGGGCGGGCATCATGCCGACGCGCAGCTGGGTGACGACGTAGGCCGCGCCGGCAATGCTGGCCCGCCGGTCGTTGCTGAGCACCACCCGGAAAGGCGCGCCGTGGGCCGCGACCATGCGCTGGGCGAAGCCGCCGACAATGGCCAGCCGCTCCGCGTCGATGTCCATCAGCCACAGTTCTTGCAGGGGCAGCGTCTCCGCCCGCGCCAGAAAGCCATTGACCAGCTCCGGCGTATAGGTCGAGCCGCCGCCGATGACGGCGATTTTCATGGGCAATACTCCCGAAGTCTCCAGTGGGCGGCCGCGCTGCCGGCGCGCCAATGAGAGTGTAGCGCGGACGGGTGAATTGCCAAAGGGAGGAGGTGGGGCGCTTAGGGCTATTGCAAAGTCGTCTAGCGATCATTGACCTGTCAGGTCGGCGCGCCTGGGGTGACTTTGGAAAAGCCCTGACCGCAGCCTCTCCACGGTTGCCCGTGCCGCAGGCGGGGCTATAGTTGGGCCATCTATGGACCTCAACTCAGTTCTGACCACCGCCGAGGCCATCGCCCGCGAGGCCGGGGCCTTGCTGATGGATGGCTTCGGCCGCGACAAGGAAATTCACACCAAAAGCTCGGCCGTCGACTTCGTGACCCAGTTCGATATCGCCGCCGAGCAGCTGATCACCCGGCGGCTGCGTGCCGCCTTCCCCGACCACGGCCTGGTGGGCGAGGAAGGCACCGATGAGGGCGACGCGCAGGGGCTTACCTGGTATATCGACCCGCTGGACGGCACGAGCAACTTCGCCCACGGCTTCCCCGTCTTCTGCGTTTCCCTGGCGCTCTATGACGGGCCGCGGCCGCTGGTGGGCGTCGTCTACGACCCGACGCGTGACGAGTGCTTCAGCGCCGCCGCCGGGCAGGGGGCGCGCCTGATCGACCCGCGCGGCGCGCGGCCGCTGCGCGTCAGCGCGGCGACCGAACTGGTCGGCAGCCTGCTGGCCACCGGCTTCCCCTACGATGTCCACACCAGCCCATTGGACAACGCCGCCTACGTCGCCCGCTTCATCAAGCGCGCCTTCGGGCTGCGGCGGGCGGGTTCGGCCGCGCTGGACATGGCCTACGTCGCCGCCGGCCGGCTGGACGGCTACTGGGAGTTCAAAGTCCATGCCTGGGATATTGCCGCGGGCATCCTGCTGGTGCAGGAGGCGGGCGGCTGTGTGACGCTCATCGACGGCCGGCCGCTGACTCTGGCCCGGCAGATGCACGTGTTGGCCACGAACGGGCCGATTCATGGGGCAATGTTGGCGGTGATTGAAGAAGTGGCCCGTGATGAGCCGCCGGCGACCGACCCCGACTCGGCCCAGACCTCTGATCACTGAGCGCGATAGCGATATGTTGCCGACAGGCTTTGGCGTCGCCAACGAGACGATCGAACGGATCTGGCGAACGTTCACAGAGACGGGGCGCATCAGCACGGAAGATGCGGCGCTGATCGACCCGGTTGTGGTGCGGTCATGGCGGCGCTGCGTCTTTCGCTTCAACCCGCTGGCCGACTTCCGGCCGGGGCCGGTCAACCCGACCGCTCTGACCTCCATTCTGCGCGGGCAGCAGGAGCTGATCGCCATCGCCACACCCTTCATCGAGGACATCTACCAGTTCACCGAAAGTTCTGATTACGCCATCCTGCTCACCGACGGCGCGGGCTGCATCCTGGCCGCTGGCGGCGACGCGCACGCGCTGGGCAAGGCGGGGGCGCTGGGCTTCAATGCCGGCGTCTACTGGTCGGAGAGCACGGCGGGCACGAACGCGCTTGGCCTGGTGCTGCAAGAGGCGACGGCCGTCCAGGTCGTCGGCGCGGAGCACTACTTCCGCGTCCTCCACGGCGTCGTCACCGCCGGCGCGCCCATCCACGATGTGCGCGGACGCATCATCGGCGTGCTGGGCATGGTCGGCTCGGTGGAAACGGCGACTTCCCACACGCTGGCGCTGGTCATGGCCGCGGCGCGCGCCGTCAGCAACCAGCTACAGGCTAACTGGTCGCTGGAAGAGGCCAACCAGCACCTGAGCGAGGTCAACACCATCGTCGGGGCCATCACTGAGGGCGTCATCGTCTGGAACCGGCAGGGCGAAATCCGTCACGTCAACGCCCAGGCGGGTGAGATGTTGCAGATCAACGCCCGCGCCGCCGTGGGCCGGTTACTGGTGGATGTGCTGACGCTGCCGGGGGAGGTGCGCGCGGCCATCGAGCAGGGCGAAGAGCTGCACGATGTCGAGCTGACGCTGCCCACGGCCGAGCGCGACGTGCGTTGCCTGTTGACGCTGCGCCCCATCTACGAGGCGGCCAGCCAACCTGTCAGCTACGTGGCCTTGCTCAGCCCCATCGAGCACGTGCGCCAGATCGCCCAGCAGCAATACGGCGCGCAGACATCCCTGAGCATCGAGGACATCCAGGCGGACTCCAGCGGCATGCGCCGTGTCGTGCGCCAGGCGCGGACGGCAGCGCGTGGGCTGGCTCCGGTGCTGGTGCGCGGCGAGGGGGGGGTGGGCAAGAACCTGCTGGCGCGGGCCGTCCACAACGACGGGCCGCGCGCCGGGCGGCCGTTTATCGACATCAACTGCCAGGCCATCCCCCACGAGTTGATGCCGCGCGAAATCCTGGGCCACGAACAGGACACCAACACCCGCGGCCAACCCAGTAAGTTTGAACTGGCCGAGGGCGGCACACTGCTGCTGGATCAGATCGAGAACCTGTCGCTGGAACTACAGGCGGCACTGCTGCACGTCATCGAGACGCGTCACGTGACGCGCCTGGGCAGTTCCACGCCCATCCCCGTCGATGTGCGCATCATCGCCACAACGACGACCAACCTGGAAGAGCGGGTCGCCCAGGGTGTCTTCATGTCCCACCTTTACTACCGCTTCGGCGTTTTCAAGATCGACGTGCCCGCCCTGCGCGAACGTGTGGAGGATATTCCTTTGCTGGCCGAGCGCTTCCTGGCCCGGCAGACGGCGCGCGAGAGCCGGGCGATGTGGATTGAGGACGAGGCCGTGCTGGCCCTGGCGCGCTATCCCTGGCCGGGCAACGTTCGCGAGCTGGAGAGCGTGCTGGAGAGGGCTATGAGCCAGTGCCGCGACGGCATTATCCGCCCGCCCGACCTGCCGGAGGCGGTGCGCAACGGCCGCGTGCTGACCGGCAACCACCCACTGGCCCAGCCGGTCATCTCTGTTGATGAGGCCGAGCGGGAGGCCATCCTGCGCGCGGGCTGGGCTTGCCAGGGGCGCACGACGGAGATGGCGCGGTTGTTGGGCATCGGCCGTTCGACGCTGTGGCGCAAGATGAAGGGCCTTGACATCTCCCCGGCCGGGTTCAAGCCAAAGTAGGCCAGCAACCTGAGCAACGTTCCCCAGAGAGAAAGTCCGGCATGTTTCCACCGTTACGAAGCGACGTTTCATAACGGAACATTTCTGCAACGACTATGTTTCGTCTTGAAACATTTTTGCTGTCATCCTTGACGTGTCGGAAACCATCACCTATCATGCTCCTTAGTGCGTTTTGCACAACGTCTGCTGCCTTTGATCTGGACAGCATGTCTAATTGCATGTCCTTGTAAGTCCGTCGTTGGTTTCTTTGGCTCGCTTTTAGCCGCGCCGCGGCTTGTTTTTATGCTGCGATTTCTTGTGTCCTGGCGACAGGCAGCAACGGATAGCAAGGCAGCCGAGGAGGTCGCTATCGAATAGAACGATGCCCCAGTTTCCCCCCGCGACTTCAACAGGAACGTTGAGCTTGCATTGTTGAACATCGATCGTTTCTGAAACACCCTGGAAGAATTAGGAGAGAACAATGACTAGTCCGTTTGTTGGTGAAATCATTGGCACCATGCTATTGATCCTCTTGGGCGATGGCGTGGTTGCGAACGTTGTCCTCGGTAAGACGAAGGGCAACAGCTCGGGTTGGATCGTCATTACCACTGGCTGGGCACTGGCGGTCTTCGTCGGCGCCTACGCTTCGGCCGTCGTCAGCGGCGCGCACCTGAACCCGGCCGTGTCCGTCGGCCTGGCCGTCGCCGGCGGCTTTGCCTGGGGTGATGTGCCTCTGTACATCATTGCCCAGATGATCGGCGCCTTCATCGGCGCGGTGCTCGTCTGGTTGGCCTACTACCAGCACTGGGGCGCGACGCCCGACCCGGGCGCCAAACTGGCCGTCTTCTCGACCGGCCCGGCTATCCGCAGCACCGTCTGGAACCTGATCACCGAGATCATCGGCACGTTTGTCCTGATCTTCGGCATCCTGGCCATTCGTGGCGGCGAAGGCGACATGGGTTCGCTGGCCATCATCCCCGTGGCCTTCCTGGTGTGGGCCATTGGCCTCTCGCTGGGCGGCCCGACGGGCTACGCCATCAACCCCGCCCGTGACCTTGGCCCGCGCATCGCCCACGCCGTCCTGCCGATTCCTGGCAAGGGCAGCTCCGACTGGGGTTACTCCTGGATTCCCGTTGTTGGCCCGATCATCGGCGCTGTCATCGGCGGCCTGCTGTGGAATATCCTCGGCTGGTCTGCGCTCTAGTCACCGTTCGTTGTGGCATTCCCCGCGGCGCGGCCGCGGGGAATGCCATCAGGTCTGGACCCACGAGGAGAACCCATGAAAAAGCTGATTAATGCTGTCCCTGACGTTGTCAAGGAGCAGTTAGAGGGCATGGCTGTAGCCCATCCCGATCTGCTGAAGGTGCATTTCGAGCCGGATTTCGTCTATCGCGCCGACGCCCCCGTGGCCGGCAAGGTGGCCATCATCTCCGGTGGCGGTAGTGGCCATGAGCCAATGCACGGCGGCTTCGTCGGTATGGGTATGCTCGATGCGGCCTGCCCCGGCGCGGTCTTCACCTCGCCGACGCCCGACCAGATGTACGAAGCGGCCAAGATGGTCAACAGCGGCGCGGGCGTGTTGTTCCTCGTCAAGAACTACACCGGCGACGTCCTCAACTTCGAGATGGCCGCTGACATGGCTTACGCGGACGGCGTCCCCGTCCAGAACATCCTCATCGACGACGACGTGGCGGTGAAGGATAGCCTCTATACAGCCGGGCGGCGCGGCGTCGGCACAACTGTGCTGGTCGAGAAGATCGTCGGCGCGGCGGCCGAGGCCGGCTATAACCTGGAGCAATGCGCCGAGCTGGCCCGCAAGGCCAACAGCTATGGCCGCAGCATGGGCATGGCCCTCAGCTCCTGCACCGTTCCCGCCGCCGGCAAGCCCATCTTTGAGCTGGGCGAAGACGAGATAGAGTTCGGCATCGGTATCCACGGTGAGCCGGGCCAGAAGCGCATGAAGCTTGTGCCGGCCGACGAGATCACCGAGATGTTGGCCCTGGAGATCATCAACGACAAGCCCTATACCCGCATCGTCCGCGAACTCGAAGACGGGCAGTGGGTAGACAAGAGCCTGACGGATGAGGCTTTCAAGCGCGGCGACAAGGTCATCGCCTTCGTCAACAGCATGGGCGGCACGCCCGTGTCGGAGCTGTACGCCGTCTATCGGAAGCTGGCCCAGGTCTGCGCCGACAACGGCATCGAGATCGTCCGCAACCTGATCGGCCCCTACATCACCTCGCTGGAAATGGCCGGTATGTCGATCACTTTAATGAAGGCTGACGACGAAATCCTGCGCTTCTGGGACGCCCCGGTGAAGACGCCAGGTCTGCGATGGGGTATCTAGTGGCGACGTTCGGCCTGAACGTCGCGACCCGGCGAGAGACACGATGAGTACAGTGACCAAAGAGCAGGTCGTACGCTGGTTAGAAGCGACAGCGGCCGTGCTGGAAGCGAACAAAAGCTATCTGACCGACCTGGACTCGGCCATCGGCGACGCCGATCACGGCATCAACATGGACCGCGGCTTCAAGAAGGTCATGGAGAAGCTGCCGACGGTGGCCGACAAGGACATCGGCAATATCCTGAAAACTGTTGGGATGACGCTGATCTCCAGCGTTGGCGGCGCCAGCGGCCCGCTCTACGGTACATTCTATATGCGCGGCGGAATGGCCGCGGATGCCAAAGAAGAATTAGATGACGAGGACCTGGTCAACGTCTTGCAGGGCGCTGTCGATGGCATTATCCAGCGTGGCCGTGCCCAACCGGGCGACAAGACCATGGTCGATGCCCTGCTGCCGGCGTTGGACGCCTTGAAAGCAGCGGTGGCCGATGGGCAGGGGACGACGGACGCGTTGGCGGCCGCCGTGGCCGCCGCCGAACAGGGCATGAAGGACACCATCCCCCTGCAAGCCCGCAAGGGCCGCGCAAGTTACCTGGGTGAGCGCAGCATTGGCCACCAGGACCCCGGCGCAACTTCATCCCACCTGATCCTGAACGCTTTGTTAGAAACATTGCGGGCTTGATTTTGACAACACCAAGGAGAACTTAGCAATGGCTGATTACGTAGCTGCCGTAGACCAGGGTACCACCAGTACCCGTTGCATGATTTTTAACCACCACGGGCTGCCAGTTGGCATGCACCAGATGGAGCACAAGCAAATCTATCCCCAGGCCGGTTGGGTCGAGCACGACCCGCTGGAGATCTGGGCCCGCACCCAGGATGTCATCAAGGGCGCGCTGAAGAATGCCGGCATTAAGGCCAATGATATCGCCGCTGTCGGCGTCACCAACCAGCGCGAGACTACGGTCGTCTGGGACAAGAACACCGGCAAGCCCTACTACAATGCCATCGTCTGGCAGGACACGCGCACCGACAAGCTCATCAAGGACTTTGAGGGCAGCGTCGGCCAGAACCGTTTCCGCGATAAGGTTGGTCTGCCGCTGGCGACCTACTTCTCTGGGCCGAAGGTGCGCTGGATTCTCGACAATGTGCCCGAAGCCAAGGCCGCCGCGCAGCGTGGCGATGCCGTCTTCGGCAACATCGATACGTGGGTTATCTGGAATCTGACCGGCGGCCCCAACGGCGGCGCGCACGTCACCGACGTGACCAACGCCAGCCGGACGATGTTGATGAACCTGAAGACCCTGGACTGGGACAAGGACATTGCCCAGATCATGGGCGTGCCGCTGAGCATGCTGCCCAAGATCGTGCCCTCCTCGGCCGTCTATGGCCACACCCTGGAAGACGGCCCGTTCGGCGGCCGTATCCCCGTCGCCGGCGACCTGGGCGACCAGCAGGCGGCCACCGTCGGCCAGGCGGCCCTCAGCCCCGGCGAGGCCAAAAACACCTACGGCACCGGCTGCTTCATGCTCATGAACACCGGCACCGAGGCCGTCCCCTCGAAGAACGGCCTGTTGACGACGCTGTGCTACAAGTTCGGCGACAAGCCGGCCGTCTACGCCCTGGAAGGCTCCATTGCCATCACCGGCGCGTTGGTGCAGTGGCTGCGCGACAACCTGGACTTCTTTGACTATAGCCCGCACATTGAGGACTACGCCAAGTCCGTTGAGGACAACGGCGGCGTCTACTTCGTGCCCGCCTTCTCCGGCCTGTTCGCTCCCTACTGGAAGTCGGACGCCCGCGGCGCGATCGTCGGCCTGACCCGTTACGTCAACAAGGGCCACATCGCCCGCGCCGCCCTGGAGGCCACTGCCTACCAGACACGCGAGGTGCTGGATGCCATGAACGCCGACTCTGGCGTGGATTTGACTGCGCTGAAGGTCGATGGTGGTATGGTCTACAACAACACCCTGATGCAGTTCCAGGCGGACGTGCTCGGCGTGCCGGTCATCCGGCCGAAGGTGGCTGAGACGACCGCCCTGGGCGCGGCCTATGCCGCCGGTCTGGCCGTCGGCTTCTGGAAGAGCGAAGACGACATCCGCGAGAACTGGGCCATGGACAAGACCTGGGAGCCGGACCTGAACAGCAAGGCCGCGACCGAGAACTACCGGATGTGGAAGAAGGCCGTCACCCGCACCTTCGACTGGGTTGAATAGGCGTTTGGCCGCAGAGCCACGCCGGCCGGTAGCGAATAGACAGCCGCCGGCCCTATGATGCAAGGGGTCGGGCAGCGGGTCCCCATCCGCAGTTCGACCCCTTTGCCATTGGTTCGGCCAGGGCGGGCCACCGGCCTGGCCGAACAGAGGGTTATCATGGCGTCATTTCATGCAGTCATCATCGGCGGCGGCGGCACGGGAGCGGCCGTCGCTCACGACCTAACCCTGCGCGGGATGAAGGTTACGCTGATCGAGCGCGGCGAGTTGACGTCGGGCACGACCGGCCGTCACCACGGCCTGCTCCACAGCGGCGCGCGTTATGCCGTTAAGGATAAGGAATCGGCCGTGGAGTGTATCGAGGAGAACACCATCCTGCGCCGCATCGCCCCCGGCTCTTTTGAACTCAACGATGGCCTCTTCGTGGCCCTGACCGACGAGGAAGCTGCCTATAGCCACGAACTCGTCGAAGCCTGCCACGATTGCGGCATCCCCGCCAAGCGTCTGACGCGCGAGGAAGTGCTGGCCCGCGAGCCGAACATCAACCCGGCGGTCAAGCTGGCCGTCCAGGTGCCCGACGCGACGATGGACGCCATGCGTATGCCGCTGCGTTTCTTCGCCACGGCCAAGCACAACGGCGCGACGATCAAGCCCTACACCGAAGTCGTCGACTTCGTGCGACGTGGCAGCGCCGTCAGCGCCATTCGCGTGCGCGACCACACCAGCAACAAGGAGTACGAGATCGGCGGCGACATCTTCATCAACGCCGGCGGAGCCTGGAGCGGCCGTATCGGCGCGATGGTTGGCGTCGATGTGCCCATCCGGCCGTCGCCCGGCGTGATGCTGGCCGTCTATGGCCGTCTGTGCAATATGGTCGTCAATCGCCTGCACGCTTCGGGCGATGGGGACATCATCGTGCCCCAGCGGGCGCTGTCGGTCATCGGCACCAGCTCGTGGGTGGTCGAAGACCCCGACAACCTGGGCCTGCCCGAAGACCACATCCAGATGATGATCAAGTACGGCTCGGAGTTGGTGCCGGCGGTGCGCACGGCCAAGTTCCGCGCCGCATGGTCGGCCGCCCGGCCGCTCATCGGCCCGCGCGGGGCCGACACCGGCCGCGAGCTGAGCCGCACCTTCAAGTGCTTTGACCACGCCGACGAAGGCGTCGAAGGCTTTGTCACCATCACCGGCGGCAAGGCGACGACGCTGCGTGGTATGGCCGAAACAACGGCCAATGTCGTCTGCCAGAAGCTGGGCTTCCCCGTGCCCTGCCCGACGCGCGACTACGTGCTGCTGCCGCACACGGCCTACTACGTCTGAGTGAGGAGCCGCCATGACTGAACGAGATGTCGAATTCAAGGTCTTTCGCTATAAGCAGGGCGGGGCCGCACCTACCTACCAGACGTTCACGACCCGCTGCGACGAGAACACGACCGTGCTGGTTGCCCTGCAGGACATCCGCCGCGACCAGGACGGCACGCTTATCCTGCGCCATTCCTGCCACCACGCCAGTTGCGGCACATGCGGCATGCGCATCAACGATCGCGCGGAGCTGGCTTGCGTCGTCAAGGTGTTCGACCTGGACACGCCGACCGTCGTCGTCGAACCCATGCAGAACATGCCGCTCATTAGCGACCTGGTCGTTGATATGGAGCCGTTCTACGATCGCTTCAACTCCGCCGGGATGCCGTTCATTCGGGAGAGTGAGTTCCTGGAGGACGCCGAAGTAGCCGAGGGGCTGGAGACGTACATCCGCTGTGAGAACTGCATCGAGTGCAACCTGTGCATCTCGGCCTGCCCAATCATGGGCACCGACCCGACCTACCTCGGCCCGGCGGCGCTGGCCGCGGCCTGGCGTGTCGTGGAGGAGCCGCGCGGGTTGGACACGCGGCCGCTGCTCGACTGGGTCGACAGTCAGAATGGCTGTTGGCGTTGTCACGTGGCCTACGAATGCAACGAGGCTTGCCCGTCGGGCGTCTTCCCCGGCGACAAGATCATGTCTTTGCGGCGGGAGATAACCAAACGCAAGTTCCGGCGCCTCTTTGGCCGATGATTAACAATTGAGAATGAGCAATTAGGGAGGAAGAGTTACAAACCCTGGAGCGCTCTGCATTCCTAATTCTTGATTGCGCGGAACGGAGTGACATATGGACAACATCCAACCGACAACGGATCCGGTGCGGCCCAAAGCGCCGCTGCGGGCCTGGTTCGATATACGTGGCCGGAGCATAGGCACGCTGGCCTTTGCCCTTAACCGCCTGACGGCCGTCGGTCTGACGGTCTACCTATTCCTGCATCTGGCCGTGCTGAGCTTGTTGCTGCAGGGGCCGGACGGCTGGAACCAGTTCCTGGCCGTGGCCAAGCACCCGCTCTTTCTGCTGCTCGATGTGGTGTTGCTGTTTGGCGTGGTCTACCATATGGCCAATGGCATCCGCCTGGCCCTGGTGGGCACGGGCGTCGGCCATACGCAGCACAAGACAATGCTCTATGGGCTGGTCGGCATGGCGCTGGTGCTGTTTGTCGTCGGCGCGGTGCTGATCTTTTTCGGGTAACGCGGCGCGCAAGGAGTCATTGTCATGCAAAGCTCGATGTCACGACGCACAATGGAGGAGATGGCCACCCGCCGCGACCGTTCCGGCTCGCTCTGGCTGGTCCAGGCCTTCACCGGTCTGCTGTTGGTCTTCATCCTGGGCACGCACATGATCGCCCATCATTTCATCGTCGAGGGTGGTTTACGCGACTACCAGCAGGTGCTGGACTATGTCGCCAACCCGCTCGTTTTCATCATTGAGGTGACGTTCGTCATCGTCGCCACCATCCATGCCTTGCTGGGCGTTCGGGCCATCATGGTTGACTTGCGGCCGTCCGCGGCGACCGTGAGGATCATCAACTGGGTGCTGGTTGCCGTCGGCGCTGTAACCATCGGCTATGGCCTCTGGTTGGCCCTGGCCTTACAGCGGGCGGCAGGAGCATAATGACCAAGAAAAAAAGCACACCGCCGCCCGCCGCTCCGCAGACCAAGTGGCGCTGGTACTGGATTCGCACGGCGTTGGTTACCGTGCTGATGTTCATCTTTGTGTTGTGGTTCATGTTGCCGCGCAGTGGCAATATCGCCTATCTGTGGGCGACAGTGGCAGCCGTGGGCATCCTGGGCTACTTTATTGTCAGTTACTTCATGCTGAGACGATAGACGGCAACGTCGTCTGGTTGAGGACATGATGATGGTGGGGGCAGGGAGCGACGCGGCGTGGGAGGCCCGCTGGGCGTCCTATGACGAGGCGACGTATGCGCGGGCACTGGCCTTCGTGCCGCCCGGCGCGGTCGTCCTCGATATCGGCGCGGGCGACCTGCGCTTCGCGCGGCAGTTGGCGGCCTCGGCGCGGTTGATCTACGCCGTTGAGCGGCGGCCGGAGCTGCTGGCCGCGGCCGCCGCGTGGCTGCGCCAAGCGGACAATGTGTGCGCCGTCTGCGCCGATGCCCGTGACTGGCCCTTCCCGCCCGGCCTTGATGTCGCCGTGTTGCTGATGCGCCACTGCGCCCACTTCGCGCTCTATCGCCGCAAGTTGGAGGCGGTGGGCTGCCGTTGGCTAATCACCAATGCACGCTGGCGCATGGCGGTGGAATGTATCGACCTGGCCGCGCCGGCGTGGCCCTACGGGTGCGTATCGCCGGGCTGGTACGCCTGTCGTTGCGGCGCGACCGGCTTTCGGGACGCGCCGGCCGAAACACTGACCGAGGCGATGCTGGCCGAAGTCCATGAGGTTGAGGGTTGTCCGGGGTGCAAAGATGGTCAGTCTAGTCTTCGTCTCCCATAGCGCCCGATTGGCGGAGGGCGTACTCGAGTTCGCCGGGCAGATGGCCCAGGGCGCTGTGCGCATGGCCGCTGCGGGTGGCATTGACGACCCCGACGCCCCCATTGGCACCGACGCCATGAAGGTGCTGGCGGCTATCGACGAGGTCTACAGCGATGATGGCGTGGTCATCCTGATCGACCTGGGTAGCGCACTGCTGAGCACGGAGATGGCCCTGGAATTTATGGACGAAGAACGCCGGTCGCATGTCCATCTCAGCCACGCGCCGCTGGTCGAGGGGGCGCTGGCCGCGGCGGTGCAGGCCTCCTTCGGCGCGCCGGTTGAGCAGGTCATAGCCGAAGCGGAGAGTGCTCTGACGGTCAAGATCGCCCAGATGGGTGGCGCGCCGCCCGTGTCGCCGGCTGCGCCCGCCCCGCCGCCGGCCGCCGAACATATTGTCCTGACCGTCCGCAACCGGTTGGGGCTGCACGCCCGTCCGGCGGCGCGCTTTGTCAGCACCGCCGGCCGTTTCGCCGCCGACGTCCGGCTGAGCCACAACGGCCGCGACGCCAACGCCAAGAGCATCAACCAGGTAGCCACACTGGGCGTGCGCCAGGGGGACGAGATCACCATCAGCGCCGCTGGCCCGGACGCCGCCGTGGCGCTGGCGGCGCTGCGCGCGCTGGCCGACGACAACTTCGGCGACCGCGACACCATCTCCCCGACCGATGGCCGGCCGCCGGCTGTCGGTCGCGAACCAACGGCCCCGGAAGCGCCCCACACCGACCGGCTGACGGGCATTGCCGCGTCGCCCGGCGTCGCCGTTGGCCCGGCGGCGCTCTACCGGCCGCGGCTGCCGGAGATCGTTGCCCGCGTCATCGAGGATACGGCCGGCGAATGGCGGCGATTGCAAGAGGCCGTGACGGCGGCCCGCGGCGAGATCGACGCTCTGCACCGGCGAGCTATCAGCCAGGTGGGCGCGGCCGAGGCGGCCATCTTCGAAGCCCACCAGCTGTTTCTGCAAGACCCGGCTCTGATCGAAACCACGCGCAACCGCATCTACGACGAGAAGATCAACGCCGAGGCGGCCTGGCAGCGGGAGACGGCGGCGATGGCGGCGACCTACCGCGGCATGGCCGACGACTACATGCAGGCTCGCGCGGCCGACATCGAAGACGTGGCCCAGCGGGTGCTGCGGCGGCTGATGGGCGTTGAGCCGCCGTCGCTCGACTTCGCCGCGCCGTCGGTGCTCATCGCCGGCGACCTGTCGCCATCGGACACGGCCCGTCTCGACCGCGAGCGCGTGCTGGCCCTGTGCACCGAGCTGGGGGGAGCCACGGCCCACAGCGTCATCCTGGCCCGCGCGCTGGGTATTCCCGCGATTGTTGGGTTGGGGCATGGCATCTGGAGCGTGTCCGAGGGGCAGCGCGTGGCCGTCGATGGCGACGCCGGCGTGCTCTGGCTACAGCCGGACGAGGGGCAACTGGCGGCGCTGGCGGCGCGGCGCGAGACGTGGCTGGCCGGGCAGCAGCAGGCCAAGGCCGCCGGGCAGGGCGCGGCCGTCACCCGCGATGGCCGCCGGGTGGAGATCGCCGCCAACGTGGGCAGCCCCAATGATGTCGCCCCGGCGCTGGAGTTCGGCGCGGAGGGCGTGGGTCTTTTCCGCACCGAGTTCCTGTTCATGGATCGCGCCACCGCGCCGACGGAGGAGGAGCAGCTCGACGCCTATGACCGCGCCGCGGCCGCCGCCGGCGACCGGCCCCTGATCATCCGCACCCTCGATGTCGGCGGCGACAAACCGTTGCCTTACCTGGACCTGGGCGAGGAGGCCAACCCCTTCCTGGGCTGTCGGGCCATCCGCTTTTGTCTGGAACGGCCGGACGTGTTCATGCCCCAGTTGCGGGCCATCCTGCGCGCCTCGGCGGGCGAGCGGCGCAACGTCCAGCTGATGCTGCCGATGATCGGCACGCCGGCCGAGGTGCGCGCCGCGCGGGCCATGTTGGCCGAGGCGCAAGATGAGTTGCGCGCCGCCGGCATCCCTTTCGACGAGGACATGAAGGTGGGCATCATGATCGAGGTGCCCTCGGCCGCAGTCGTGGCCGACCAGCTGGCGCGCGAAGTCGATTTCTTCAGCATCGGCACCAACGACCTGACGCAGTATGTAATGGCCGCTGACCGCGGCAACCCGCGCGTGGCCGGCTTGGCCAACGCCCTGCAGCCGTCGGTCTTGCGTCTGGTGGGCGATGTGGTTGCGGCGGCGCACACGGCCGGCATCTGGGTGGGCATGTGCGGCGAGCTGGCCGGTAATCCGCTGGCCACGCCGGTGCTGGTGGGCCTGGGACTGGACGAGTTGAGTATGAGCGCGCCGGCCATCCCGGCCGTCAAGGCGGCCGTGCGGCGCTTCTCGCTGGCCGAGGCCCAGCGCATCGCCGCGGCAGCGTTGGCGCTGGATTCGGCCGGCGCTGTGGATAACTACCTCAAGGCACAGTAAGGTTCCATGCCACTCGAACCTCTGCAATACTTGCTCATCGCCCTGGCGGCCGTCGGCGCGGGGGCGATCAACGCCTTGGCCGGCGGCGGCACGCTGATCACCTTTCCGGCCCTGACCGCTATGGGTGTGTCCACCATCGGTTCCAATGTCACCAACACCGTGGCCCTCAGCCCCGGCTATCTGGGCGCGACTCTGGCCCAGAAGACGGAGATACTGGACCAGCGCCGGCGGCTGTGGTTTCTGCTGCCGGCGGCGGCGCTGGGTGGCTTGGTGGGTGGGCTGCTGCTGCTGAACACCAGCGAGCGCCTTTTTCGCCAGCTCGTCCCGTTTCTCATCCTGGCGGCGTCGCTGTTGCTGGCCGTGCAGGAGCCGTTGCGGCGCTGGCTGACGCAGCGAGCCAACGCGTCGGCGACGCCCGCGCGGGCCGGCAACGAAGCCTGGGCGGCGCTGCCCGTCTTCTTCGCGGCCATCTACGGCGGCTACTTCGGCGCGGGCTTGAGTGTCATCATCCTGGCCGTGCTGGCCCTATCCCTCGATGACTCCCTGACGCGCCTGAACGCACTGAAGCAGTCGGTGGCCTTCGTCACCAACATGACGGCGGCCGTGTTCTTCATCTTCTCCGGGCAGGTGGTTTGGTCGGCCGCGGCGGTGATGGCCGTCGGCGCGCTGATCGGCGGGGCGCTGGGCGGGAGGCTGGCCGGCCGCGTCCGGCCGGCCACGCTGCGGCGCGTGGTCGTGGTGATCGGCATTGCCGTGGCCATCATCTACTTCATCCGCGGTTAGTCGCCAGTTTCCGGCGCAGGACCCGACCGCGCCCCGACACTTTATACCCCCGGCACATTGTGACCATTCCCGTTCCATGTTACTGTGAACATGGACAGCAAACCGGCGCGCTATGGCTCCGGTTCACGGGAGTGGTGATAACAATGACAACCCTGGATAGAGAAACAATCGAAGAAGCGGCCCGTGGTATTCTCAGCGCGTTTAAGCGTGGGCAGGACGACGGGCCGATCAGCGAGGCGGCCGCGGGCCTGCGCGACCAGTATGAACACGTCGTGGAGGCGTTACAGACGCACTACGGCCACACGCGCCAGACGGCCCGCGAGGAGATCGTCGATTTCCTGACCGAGTTGGAGGCGATCGACCCGGCGCTGCCCGACATCGTCGCCGACGCGGCCAACGAGATGACCGGCCGCAAGGGGCGGCGCGGGCTGACGGTGGTGGTCGCCGTGTTAGGGTTGCTGCTGGCGGCGGCGACGCTGCTCTGGTGGCGCAACCCGGGAGCCTACCAGTCACTCATCGACGCGATTCGCGAAGCGACACGGGAGTAAACGCCATGACCCATCGACTGCCCTTTGTGTCCCGCGTGAAGTTCCGTGTGACGCCGCGACCAACGGCGTATAGCCAATCGATTGGCCCGGCCGACATCGTCATCGTTGGCGATGACGGTGTGCGCATCTGTCATGTGGAGACGGCCGTTGACCCGCATCTCAACGGGCCGGCCCCGCTCTCGCTCTGCTATGACGCCGGCCACCGGCAGCCGGCCACCGGTCAGGTCACCCAGACGGATGGTCTGCTCCTGCTCAGAGTGAAGTGAAGTCATACCGGCTTCTGTGACGTCCGGTGTACCTGTTTCACATTGAGGCCATGTGTGGCCTACTCTATAGTAAAGATAGTGAAAACGAAGTGACTTGCGCCAACAGGGGCGCAATGAGTAAAAAGGCAAGATTAGCCACGATAAGGAGAAAGTTATGAATGATGACATTTTAGGCGGAATGTGGAAGCAGTTGAAGGGACAGGTTAAGCAACAGTGGGGCAAGCTGACCGATGACGACATCGATCGCATCAGTGGCAAGCGCGATGAGGTTGTCGGCCTCGTGCAGGAGCGCTACGGCTGGGACAAGGCGAAGGCGGAGACGGAAGTCGATAACTTCTTCAAGAGCCACAGCCAGCAGAACGACTGAAAGAAACGTCAGTAACATATTGCATCCACCACACATGAACCCTTCCCCAGTACTAAGCATTGGGGAAGGGTTTCCCATTGTCAGGCGGACACACCGCCGAGTATCGGTAAAGGATTACCTGAACCAGGAGGAGCTTATGACGCTATCGAGCAACGAACTGGCCCAACTGAATGGCACGGTCATTCGCACGCACGAGCTAACCAAGCGCTTTGACGACGATGTGGTTGTCGATCGCGTGACTATGACGATCCCGCGCGGCTCGATTTTCGGCTTCATCGGCCCAAGTGGCTGCGGCAAGACGACGACGATGCGCCTGTTGCTGGGCATCTATGAGGCCAGCGGCGGCGTTGTCGAGGTGCTGGGGCGCTCGCCCGACAAGTTCACTACGGCCGACCGCCAGCGCATCGGCTATATGCCGCAGGTTTTCGTCATGTACCCCGACCTGACCGTCTGGGAGAACATCAACTTTTCCGCGTCGCTCTATGGCGTGCCGCTGCGTCGCCATAGTCGCCTGGAGTCAGTGCTCGGCCTGGTCGAGTTGACCGGCCACGAGAACAAGCGCGTGCGCAACATCTCCGGCGGCATGCGCCAACGCCTCAGCCTGGCGGCCGCGCTGGCCCACAATCCGGAGGTCATCTTCCTCGACGAGCCGACCGCGGGTATCGACCCTGTCTTGCGCAGCAAGTTCTGGGATCACTTCAAATCCCTGAAGGCTGAAGGGCGAACACTGTTTGTGACGACACAGTACGTCGGCGAGGCGGCCTACTGTGACTATGTCGGTGTGATGTCCAACGGCCGGCTGCTGATGGTGGAGACGCCGGAGGGGATGCGGCGGCACGTCCTGGGTGGCTACGTGCTGCGCGTGAATCCCGACCACCTGCCCGACTATCAACAGATAGCCGAATTGCGCGCCGCGCCTTTTGTCCGCGCCGGTCAGGTGACAGTCAACCCCGACTTGTCGCTAAAAATCGTGGTCGATGACGCCAGTACGGCGCTGCCGGCGGTGATGAGCTGGATGGAGGAGCATGGGTTGACCGTTACGGAGGCCGGCGAGTTCAGTCCGTCGTTCGACGAGGTCTTCGTCATGCTGCTGGAACAGGAACAACGTCGCCAAGGATTGGAACAGGAACAACGTCGCCAAGGAGAGGAGAGCCATGCATAGCCTGGCCCAATACATTATTCGCATTCTGGCCTTCGTCCGCAAAGAGATCGTCAATGTCTTGCGCCAGCCCCGGCTAGTGGCATCGCTGATTCTGGGGCCGTTCCTCATCTTGCTGCTGTTCGGCATCGGCTATCGCGACCAGGCGCGGGTGCTGAGGACACTGTTTGTCGTGCCCGACGACAGCCCGATGCGGCCGGTCGTCGAAGATTATTCCACCCGTCTGGGCCGGCAGATTGACCCGCGTGGCATCATCGCCGACGAGGCTGAGGCTGACCGGCAACTGCGGCGTAAGGATATCGATCTCGTCGTCGTTGTTCCGTCCGATCCGGCGGCCCAGATTGACAACAACGAGCAAGCGACGTTTCGGATGACTCACTACGAGATCGACCCCTATGAACAGACCTATATCGAGATTCTGGGGCGCAACTATATCGAGGAGATCAACCGCCAGGTGCTGTTGACGGCCGCTGACCAGGGCAAGGCCGAGGCGGCGGCACTGCAAGAGCGCATCGCCGCGGCGCGCCAGACGGCCGCGGCGGCTCGCACGGCCCTGGCGGCGGGCGACGAAGCCGCCGCGGGGGCGGCCACTGAGGAACTCGATAGCCAGCTGGGTTTGCTGGCCGTGGCCGCTGGCTCCGGGTTGGCCCTGCTGGGCGGCGTGGAAAGCACGCTGGGCGCGGAGACGCTCCAAGCCCAGCTCCAGGCGATCCAGTTGGCCACAGCGGCCCTGAACGAGGACAGCGCCAGGCCAGTGGCCGAGCGCGCGGCGGCGGCCGGGGAGATTGAAGCCAATCTTGCCGAGGTAGATGCTGTCCTGAGCCGCTACCAGGACATCGATTCGCAGGTGTTGGTTTCGCCGTTTCGCAGCGAGACGCGCAGTATTACCGATATCAGCCTGGGGCCGACCGACTTCTTTGTGCCGGCGGTCATCGCCCTGCTGCTGCAACATATCGCCGTGACGCTGGCCGGCCTGTCCATCGTCCGTGAGCGCCAGGATGGGCCGCTGGAGCTATTTCGCGCCTCGCCTGTGTCCGCCTTCCAGATGTTGCTTGGCAAGTTCCTGGGTTACCTCATTCTGACGGGGCTTGTCGGGGCGGTGCTGACTGTGCTGGTGGTGTTCTTACTGGGCGTGCCGATGTTGGGCGATTGGCTCAATTACGCCCTGGTCCTTTTCGCGTTGCTGTGCGCGTCGCTCAGCCTCGGCTTCTTCCTGTCGCTGGTGGCCCGCACCGACAGCCAGGCCATCCAGTATGCGATGCTTCTTTTGCTGGCCAGCATCTTCTTCAGTGGCTTCTTCCTGGCCCTCTACCGGCTGTGGGGGCCGGTGCGCGCCGTCTCCTGGGCGCTGCCGGTGACCTATGGCATCAATCTACTACAATCGGTGATGCTACGTGGGCAGATGCCGAGTATTATTATGTTGGGCGCGTTGTTCCTATTCGCCCTGGTCTTCTTCTTGCTCGATTGGTGGCGTCTCGGTCGTCTGATGGGTCGCCAGTAGTCGGACAGGAGCGCTTGCGGGAGCATGACCCATGCTAGACCATCGCCCTGCTCTGGAGTTGCCCGAACTCTCCGTCCGGCAACTGGTGACGGCCACACTGGTTGTCGGCCTGGTTGCCCTGTCAATCTGGATGGTGTTCCGCTTCCACCAGGTCATCCTGATCCTGATCGCCGGCGTCATCATCAGCACCGCTCTGCAACCGGCGGTCAAATGGCTACAGCGCCGCGGCTTGCCGGCGGGCGCGTCGGTGTTGCTGCTATTTGGCGTGCTGGCGCTGGTTATAGGGCTGTTCGTGCGTTTTGGTGTGCCTCTGATCGCCGACCAGGCGACCAACATCGGCGCGCAACTCAGCGATACCTATAGCGCCTTTGTCGAGCGGTTGGGCCAGTCGTCCAATCTATTGCTGCGACGGCTGGCTGCGGTGATCCCGTCTCAGGTCGGGCTGCCGGCCAATGTGCCCGCCGCGCCGGTGGAGGGTCAGGGGGCGGAGGGCACATCGCCGTTCGCGCAAGTGTGGCTGACGCTGGGAACGGCCGCCGCTGCCCTCTACAAGACGGCGGCGATCTTCTTTCTGGCCTTCTTTTGGACGGTCGAGTCCGATCGCATTAAGCGCGTGGGCATCTCCCTGCTGCCGCTCAACCAGCGCGAGCCTGCGCGCGACCTCATCACCGAGATCGAAGGGCGCATCAGCGGCTATGTGTCCGGGCAGGTGTTGGTCAGTCTGATCATTGGCACCTTGTCGCTGATCGCCTACTGGATTATCGGTATCCCCTATGCCCTGGTGCTGGCGCTAGTCATCGCGCTTATGGAGTTTATTCCCTTCGTCGGCCCGCTGATTGGCGCAGTGCCGTCGATTATTATTGCCCTGTCGATTGACACATCGAAGGCCGTGTGGGTGATTCTCACGTCGCTGATCGTTCACCAGTTGGAGGCCAACTTCTTCGGCCCCAGGGTGATGAAGCGGACGCTGGGGATGCGCCCCCTGGTGACGTTGGTGGCCATGACCGCCTTCGGCACGCTGTTCGGCATTCTGGGGGCGCTCATCGCCTTGCCGCTGACGGCCATCATCCAAATGCTGCTGGAGCGCCTCATGCTGCGCACCACACCCCAAACTGAGCCGACGGGCGAGCGCGATCGGATCGGTGTGCTGCGCTATCAGACGATGGAGCTTGTGGAGGATGTCCGCAAGGTGCTGCGTCAGCGCGACAGCACGTCCCCTGAAGAGGGCGGGGAGCATCTGGAAGACGTCATCGAGGCCCTCGCTCTCGATCTGGATAAGCTGCTGAGCCAGTCTCGGAACGGTACGGAGCTTTCATGAAACGGTTGGCGTACTATGTCCTGGTCATTGCCATAACGGTGGCGGTGTTGATCCTGCTGTGGCAGTTCCGCAGTGTGCTGATCCTGCTGCTATTGTCGTTGATGTTAGCGGCGGCATTGCGGCCGAGCGCCGATTTCCTGCACGCGCGTGGGCTGCCGGTTTCGGCGTCGTGGCTGTTGGTCTATCTGGGCCTGTTCGCCGGCGTGGGCCTAGCCATCTATCTGCTGGGCGGCCACATCCTGGATGAGCTTCAACGGCTGAGCAACTACCTCGTCATCCTCTATGATTTCACGTATCGCAGTTGGTCGGGCGGCAACGGCATCCAGCAGGCCATTGTCCAACGCCTGCCGCCGCCGGATCAGTTGCCGGAAGTGATGGCCGGGCCGTCGGGGCTGTCGATCTTGCGCCTCGTGTTCGGCGTCGGCCAGGACGTGGTTACCATCGCTGCTTCGCTGATAGTCGTCATCGCCCTGAGCCTCTACTGGAGCACCGACCGCGAGCACTTCGAGCGGTTATGGCTATCGCTGTTGCCGGCCAGCAAGCGCGTTCCGGCGCGCAGCATCTGGCAGACCACGGAAGTTAGCATCGGCAACTATCTGCGCGGCGAGCTGGCGCAGGCGCTGCTGGCGGTGATATTGCTGGCGTTGGGCTTCTGGCTGCTGCGTCTCGATTATCCGTTGCTGGCGGCGCTACTGGCGGGTGTGTTCTGGCTCATCCCAATGGCCGGCTTTGTTTTCGCTGCGGCGGTGGCTTTCCTGACCGGCTGGGCCACCAACGGCGACGTGCAGACGGGTCTGTTCGCGTTGCTGCTAACGGTTGGCGTGCTGGCCTTTCTGGAGTTTGTGGTCGAGCCGCGCTTCTTCCAGCGCGACCGGTTTAGCGGCCTGTTGATCGTCATCCTGCTGCTGATGATGGTCGGGGCCTATGGCATAATCGGCTTTATCATCGCCCCGCCCCTGGCCGTGGCCCTGCAGATCTTCGCCGGCCACACCCTGCGCGTCATGCAGCGGCCGCAAAGCGATACCCTGGCACTGGATACGCTGGAGAAGCGACTGGACGTGGCCTACGCCACCTACAACGGCCAGCAGGAGCTAGACGGCGCGCCCGCCCCCGAGCTGGGCAATCTGCTGCAACGGCTGGAAAGTCTGATGGAGCAGATGCACGAACTGACGGAGTAGCGGCGCTCCCGGCGGAGGGTCATAGACGGGTAGTGTTGCGCACGGCGGTGACGCCGCGCTCCCATAGACCCCGCGCGCGGCCGAGCGCCTCTTCATGCTCCCGGACGGCGCGCTCCTCGCCTGTGCCCGTCGTGCGCAACAGCATAGCAATCCAGCGCGTGCCGTCGAATAACTCCAGCACCGTGAGGATGAGCAGCGTCAGCGGCGTGGACAGGACCGCGCCAACCACCCCCAGCAGCCAGCCCCAGATGAACAGGGAGATGACGACGACGACGGGCGAGATCTTCAGCCCCCGGCCCATACGCCGCGGCTTGATGACGTTCTCGACCGTGCCGTTGATGAGCGTGTAACCGACTAAGACGATCAGCGCGCCGGTGAAGCCATGCTCGACGAAAGCCAGCGCCAGCGGCGGCAACATGGCGATCCAGAAGCCGACGGCCGGGATGTAGCCCATGAACCAGGACAGCAAGCCCCACAGCACGGCCGGCCCGACGCCTAGCGCCAGCAGCAAGATGGTATTGCCGATGCCTGACAACAGGTTCAGGCCGGTCGTCAGGGTGATGTAGCGACGCACGTCTTCCGTCAGAGCGGCGGCCTTCCATACCAGAGGGTTATCGGCCTGCAAACCCAGGCGTGCGCTACTGGGCAGCGACAGCGCCGCGCTCAGCATGAAGGCGAAGATGAGCATCACCAGAAACGTCTGCGAGATAATGGTGAACAGAACGCTCAGCGAGCGCGTCACTAAGCCGGTCAGCTGCTCGCTCGTCAGAAAGGTCGTCGCGGCCTCGCGGACCTCGCTCAGGCGATAGCCAAGGATGACGGTGGGCACCTGGATCAGCTCGTCGCCTGTGGGGGTGACACCGGCCTGTATTTGCGGAATCACTTCGGCCAGCCGGGCCAGCCCAAAGAAGACCAGCAGCAAGACCAGGCCGATGAACGCCAGGACGACGACGAAGGTCAGCACCAGCGACAACCAGCCGGGCACGCCGCGCCGGGAAAACCAGCCGGGCACCGGAATGAGGACGATGGTGATGACCAGTGATAGCAGGATCGGATTCAGGATGAAGGCCAGGTTCTGGATGCCAGAAATAATGATGAAGATGCTGGCCAGACCGACGAGCAGGTAGATGAAGGGCTTGGACTGTTCGATCATGGGAATATCCTCGTTGCGATTAAGCGATGACCCAGGCAGTAATTCTACACCATGCTATCATCTCTGAGCAGAGAATTCGCCCGCCCTGGAGGAACCGGTATGGCCATGACGACGCAAATCCCTTATCTGCACGAGATGCTGGCCGCGCTGGCGCAGCCGGGCTGCGCCTTCTGCCGGTTGTTAGACGAGACGGCCGACCGCCTGGTCGATGCCATCCTGTTTGAGTCGGTCAACGACGTGGGCGTGCGCGAGGAGTTGAACGCCGCCCGCGGCTTCTGCCGCCGCCACGCGGCGCTGCTGGTGCGCACTGGCGGCGCGCTGGGCACGGCCACGATGATGCAGGGGGTCATTAAGGTGCTGCTGCGGGCGTTGGACGATAGCGGCATCGAGGCCGGGTCGCCCAGCCGGCTGCGGGCGCTGCTGCGCGCCGGAGGCAATGGGCCACACCCGGCCGCGGCGCGCCTGGCCGGCGGGCTGGCCCCGCAAGCGCCGTGCCCGGTCTGCACCCACGAGGCGACCTTCACCGAGCACTACATCGACACCCTTCTCGAACAGACTGCGCCCGGCAGCCCCCTGGCTGCGGCCTATGCCGCGTCCGACGGCCTCTGTTTGCCCCACTTTCGCGCGGTGGTCGCCCGTGGCCAGCCCGGCCCGGCCCTGACGGCGCTGGTGGCCGCCCAGCGCGTCCACTGGCAGCGGCTGGACGGCGAACTGGAGGAGTTCCTGCGCAAGAACGACTACCGCTTCCAGCACGAGAAGTTTGGCGCGGAGCGAGACGCCTGGCAGCGGGCGATCTCGGCCGTCTCCGGGCAGTTGCCGGGCCACCTGACCGAGGGGATATGAGCGGCGATTTGCGCCCCACCCGTTTTTGGTCATAATCCGCCCGCACACATTGCCAGGGCCATCGCCACTGTGGCCTGTGGCCAGTTTATACCCTGCGCCGGAGCGTGTAGTATGGCGGCGGACACGGACATGGCTGCGCGGACGACCCTGACGGCTCGCCTCCGTGTCGCCCTGCACCCCAGCCGCCTGATGCCCACGCTGCTGGCCGGCCTGCTCATTGGCGCGCTGGAAGTCGCCCTGGCTACCTCGTATGCCACGCTGATCTTCAGCGGCGAGTTGCTCCCCCATCTGTCGCGTGGTGTGGGCATGAGCCTGTTTTCGGCCACTGTGGGCATCACCGTTGCCGGGCTACTTAGCGGCATCAAGGTACTCATCAGTTCCAATCAGGATGTGCCGGGGGCGGTTGTGGCCGTGGCTGTGGCCACAGTTGCCGCCACGCTGACAACAACGGTGGAGTTTGCCACGGCGGCCGTTCTGATCACTCTGATGACCCTGATGATGGGTGCGGCGTTTCTGCTACTGGGCAGCTTCCGATTAACAGGGCTGGCTCGCTTCTTGCCCTATCCAGTTGTCGGCGGATTCCTGGCCGGCACGGGCTGGCTACTCCTTCGTGGTGGCATCCACATGATGTCCGGCCCGGCAGTTTCCCTGTCATCTCTGGGGGAATTGCTCGCGCCGCATAGTCTCGGCCACTGGTTGCCGGGAGTAATCATGGGCGGCCTAATCTACTTCCTGGGCAAGCGCGTCCGCCACACGCTATTCCTGCCCGGCATGATCGCCGGCGCTTTCGTTCTGTTCTATCTGGTCGCCTTCTGGCGTGGGGCAACGCTGGAGGCGCTTGGCGCCGATGGCTGGCTGCTTGGTCCGTTTGCACAAGACCGGCTGTGGCAGCCCATCAGCGCCGTTGAGCTGGGCCGCGTGCAGTGGACGGCTATCTGGCCGCAGCTTCCCAATCTGATGGCCGGCATCGCCATCAGCGCCATCGCTTTGCTGCTCAACGTCACTGGGCTGGAGCTGACCTTGTATCAGGACCTGGACCTGAACCGTGAGATGCGCGCTGCTGGCTGGGCGAACCTGGCCAACGTGCTGGGCGCGGGCTTCCCTACCTATCATTCCTTCAGCGTCACGGTGTTGAACAGCCGGTTCGGCACCCGTAGCCGTGTTGTCGGGCTGATGGCCGCGGCCGTTACTGGCCTGGCCCTCATGTTTGGTGGGTCAGCGTTGGGCTACTGTCCGAAGTTCATTTTCGGCGGGCTGCTCATCTATCTGGGTCTATCGTTCCTGTGGGAGTGGGTTGTCCTGGCGCGGAAGCGGCTGCCGCTCATCGATTACGCGATCATCCTGGGCGTCCTGATGACCATTATCACCGCTGGCTTCCTGCCGGGTGTCGCCGTTGGGGTTGTTGCCGCGGTGGTGATGTTCGTCGTCAGTTACAGTCGCTCCAGTGTCGTTAAGCATGAACTGGACGGCACTAGCTTCACGAGCCGTGTCACCCGAGGCCCCAACGCCCGCGCCCTGCTGTTGTCCACAGGTCCGCAGGCCTACTACTTGCAGCTTCAAGGCTTTATCTTCTTTGGCACGGCTTACGGCTTGCTGCAACAGGTACGCGAGCGGGCGCAACGGGTCAAGACGCATTATGTTGTTCTCGACTTCAGTCACGTTATTGGTCTCGACTCGACCGGGCTGCTGAGCTTCGACAAGATGCGCCAACTGGCGCGCGACAGTGGCTTTGTGCTGATGGTGGCCGGGCTGTCGCCGGCGCTGCGCGGGCAGTTCGCGACAGGTGGTTTGCGCGAGGAGGCCGGTGTCCTACGCTTTGCGCCCGATTCGGACCGGGCGGCCGAGTGGATCGAGGACCAGATCTGTTTGGCGGCGGAAGTGAGTGGCCAATGGACACTGGATGACTATTTGCAGGCCATCGTCCCCGGCGAGGCCACGGCACGCCTGGCCGGCTATCTGGAACGGCGCGAGATTGACGCCGAGGCGTATCTCATCCACCAGGGAGATGCGCCCGACTTGATCTATTTCATCGAGTCGGGTCAGGTGACGGCCCAGCTGGAGCGCGCGGGTCAGGCGCCGGTGCGGCTGGAGACGATGCGCGGCGGGCGGACGGTGGGTGAGCTGGGTTTCTACCTGGGCACGCAGCGCAGCGCGGCCGTAATCGCCGAGCAGCCGACAGTGGTCTACTGCCTGACGCAGGCGGGGCTGGCCCGCATGGAGCGCGATGACCCGGCCGCGGCCAATGCCTTCCATCGCCTCATCGTCCATCTGCTAGGGGAGCGGGTGCTGCACTTGATGCGGGCGGTGGCGGCGTTGCAGCAGTAGCGTTAACCAGCCCGGCATTTACTCCAAATTCTACCCGGCGCGGCCGCCCGCCAATCAACGATGCCGATCAACCCCCACCTGCTGGCACATATCCAGCACCGGGCAGATGGAGCAGCGGGGCAGTTGGCCGGTGCAGATGTGCTTGCCAAAGGGCACAAGCAGCCGGTTGATGTCGATCCAGTGTTCCTTGGGCAAGACTCGTTCCAGTTGGACCATCGTCTGTTCCGGCGTGGCCGCGGCCACATAGCCCCAACGATTGGTGACCCGGTGGACGTGGATATCGACGCTGATCCAGGGTTGCCCGCAGCCAACGGCCAGCGTTAGATGAGCGCACTTGACCCCGACGCCGGTAAAAGCGAGGAGCACTTGTTCATCGCAGGGCAGGTCACCGCCGTACTGGTCAACGATTTGCCGGGCGATGGCGTGGATCTGGTAGGACTTGCGTTCGTGAAAAGTGCTGGGGGAAATGAGGCGGTCGATGGCCTGCGGAGTGAGGTTGGCCATTTCGGCTGGGGTGTGGGCTACGTCCAGCAATCGGCGGGAGAGGGGCAGCGACTCTTCGTCGCGGGTGCGGATAGAGATGATGCAGGCGATGAGTTGTTCAAATGGTGTCGCGTAGCCCAGGTCGGCCAGTTCAAACATGGCCGCCTTGGGGTAGGGCGTGACGGCGACGGCGATGCGGCGCAGAGCCTCGTCAATATCCAGCGGGTGTTTGGCGGTGGGGGCACTCATGCGGGAAGAGTAGCGTAAAGCGGATTGGCTGCCAACCTGCGGCCGCCGGCACGGCCCTCAGCACTTCGATTGGTGTGGTCATGTCGCGCCTGGTGCCGCGCAGGGCCTTAGCCGACCTCAAGCCGAACTGTCACCTCATCCCCCTCCTCAAGACGCTCGGCTTTGCGAATGCTGGCTTTGATGGGCACGATGTAGCCGCCGTCCTTGGGCCAGAGCGCGGTCTTCCAGGTGGTCTGGCCCACATGGACGGTGGCCGGGATCATGCCCCAGCCATAGGTGACGACGCCGGAGATCACGTGCAGGGCATCGCTCTCGTCGGCGGGAACGGTGACGAAGTAGAAGGGGGCCGGGCCGCGCCAGAACCAGATCTTGCCGGTGAATGCGACTTCCATTCCTGTCCTCCGCAACGATGATGGCTATCATACCATCAGCCGGCGGACGATGTCTATTTCCGGGTCGTCGCGAGGCGGGTGGCGGCCGTGCTGTCTCGCGCGACCTCTGGCCCTGGCCCATCTAGCCCCAACCCGGCCGGCACGGGCCAAACAAAAACGGCCAGACTCAGTTGAGCCTGGCCGTTCTCTTCTTCGTGGGGACTGCCGGTCTAGCGCACTGTTTCGGCCAGCAGCGGCCGGAACTTATAACCGTAGACGATCATCCCCTCTTCGCCGTCCGTCCGCAGCTTGCGTGTGACCATCTCCACCGGCATGCCGATTTCCACATCGGTGAAGTCGATGTCGGTCAACTGGGCGGTGATCATGGGGCCTTCTTCCAGCTTGATGAGGGCCACCATGTAGGGCGCGTTGTGCTCAAAGCCCGCCGGAGGATCGTAGATGGTCGTGTAGGAGTAGACCTCGCCCAGGCCGGTGAAGGTGTAGAGTTCCTTGGCCGGCGCTTCGCATTCCAGACACACATCGCGCGGTGGGAAGAGCTTCACCCCGCAGTTGGGGCAGACTTCGCCGACGAGCGTGTAGCGCTGTTGATTGAGACGCCAATGACGTGAAACTTCCATTTTCGCTTAGCCTCCGGGCTGCGGACGCGGCTCCCACTTTTTCAAGCTTCCGCACCCCGCCTCGTTCATGTACGCCCATCCGGCGCACGATTTACAATTATCCTTAGTAACACTCCCATTCGCTGTCAGCAGCGGGCAAAATACTGTCAAAAGCTATCAAAAGGGATGAGGGATGAGGGCTGAAGGATCAAGGATGAAGGATGAAAGATGAAGACAGAGGGAGGAGGGATGATTCATACTCCATCTTTCATCCTTTTTTGCTTGCGTTGTTTGACAATAGTGACCAGGATTCGGGTTAATTCCTCAGCTTCTTGGTCGAGGTCGGATAGACGCGACCATTCCATGATGTTGACATTGTGCAAGAGTTCCAACCAGTAGCGAGTTTCTTCTAGCTCTTGCAAATCCCCCTTCCAGCTTGCTGATAAACTCAGCCTCGGAGCGCGCCCTCACAGCTTCACGATAGTGCGCGCCGACTGATGTGCCGGCACGGAGCAACTGTTTGCCAATCCCCTGTGCTTCAGTCGATTTTGGCAGTGCGCTATAGAGCCGAATCACCCTAACCGCAAACGCCCGTGTCCGATCGGTTAAGGATGAGGGCTGAAGGATGACTCATCTTTCAGCCTTTCCTCTTCATCCCTCATCCCTTCAGAATGTGTGTTACCGCCGTGGCCCCCGTGCCGCCCAGGTTCTGAGCCATGCCAACCTGCGCCCCGGCCACCTGGCAATCGCCGGCCTTGCCGCGCAATTGCCGCACCAACTCAACGATCTGGTAGACGCCGGTCGCGCCGATGGGGTTGCCGCGCGCCTTCAGACCGCCGAAGGTGCTGATGGGAATGCGGCCGTTGCGGCGGATGTCGCCATCGCGGGCCAGCTGCCAGCCCTCGCCCCGCGCCGCGAAGCCACACGCCTCCAGCGACAGGGCGGCCATGATGGTGAACGAGTCGTGGAGTTCGAACACATCGATGTCGTTGGGCGACAGGCCGGCGGCGGCGAAGGCCCGGCGAGCGCTGGCCTCGGCCGCGCTCAGCCACAGGGGGTCGCGCCGATCGTGCAGCGCCAGGGCATCGGTGGCCAGCGCGGAGGCCAGCACCTGCACCGGCTGGGCGACCATGTCGCCCGCCCGGTCGGCGCGGGTGACGATGACCGCGGCCGCCCCGTCGCCCAGCGGCGCTTCGTCAAACAGGCTGACGGGGTCGGCCACCATCGGCGCGGCGGCGAACGCCTCCGGCTTGATGCGGTTGCGATACATAGCCGCCGGATTGGCGGCGGCGTTGGCATGGGCGTTGACGCTGAAGCCGGCAAAGTCAGCCACCTGGACACCGTAGGTGTGCATGTAGCGGCGCATGAGCAGCGCCCCTGCGCCGGTGAGCGTCTGGCCGTGGATGACCTCGTAGTCGCTATCGAGTGCCGTGGCCAGCGCGGCCAGCACCGGCCCGCCCGTCTCGTCGGTCACTTTCTCCACGCCGACAACGAGGGCCGTCTCCACCAGACCGCTTTCCACGGCCAGGATGGCCTGGCGCAGGGCCGCGCCGCCGGAGGCGTCGGCCGCCTCGACGGTCATGGCCTCCACGCCGCGTAGCCCGGCAAAGTCGGCCACCAGCGCGCCAAGGTGGTTCTGGTTGCTCAGTTGGCCGGCGAGCATGTTGCCGACATAGATAGCGTCGATGTCGTGGATGTGGGCATCGTCCAGCGCCGCCTCGATGGCATACCAGGCCAGGTGGCGGATGGAGGTTTCCCAGTGTTCGCGGACATCGGTCTGGCCGATGCCGATGATGGCGGTGTTGGTCATGGCAATTGTCCGGTAAGAAGGGGCCAGGTTCCAGGGGCCAGGGGGAGAAATTCTTCCCTGGAACCTGGAACCTAATTGAGCTTCAACTTTTCCCGATAGCGAGAGTATGTCGCATAGTCGATGGGCGTGCGGCGGGCGATGTAGGTCTCTGTGCTGGGGGCCAGCCTGCGCACTTTGGGCAGTCGCTCCGTGGTCACCAGTTCGAAGGCGTCCGAGCCAGCGCCAGAGCCGTAGCTGACCATCAGGATGCGGTCGCCCGGTTCGGCCACGTCGAGGATGGCCGTCAGGCCGATCATCGTCGAGCCGGAGTAGGTGTTGCCGATGCGCGGGCTGAGCAGGCCGGGGGCGATCTGCTTGTCGCTGAAGCCGAGCAGCTTGGCCGCGCGCTGCGGGAACTTGGCGTTAGGCTGGTGGAAGACGGCCCAGCGGTAGTCGGCCGCCGTCGTGCCCAGCAGCTCCATCAGCCGTTCGGCCGCGCCGGTGACGTGCTTAAAGTAGGCCGGCTCGCCGGTGAAGCGGTCGCCGTGGGAGGGGTAGTTGGCGTGCTCCCGCCGCCAGAAGTCGGGCGTGTCGGTGACGTAGGAGAAGGAGCCGTTGATAAGGGCCAGCGCCTCCTCGCCCGGGCCGATGAGAACGGCCGCGCCGCCGGCAGCGGCGGTGTATTCCAGCGCATCGCCCGGCCGGCCCTGGGCGGTGTCCATGCCGATGCTGAGGGCGTACTTGGCCATGCCGGAGCCGACAAAGCCCATAGCCGCCTGCATCGCCTCAGTGCCCGCCTTACAGGCAAACTCCCAGTCGGCCGCCTGCGTCGTCGGCACCGCGCCGATGGCCTCAGCGACGATGGTGCTGCTCGGCTTGACGGCGTAGGGGTGGCTCTCGCTGCCCACCCAGACGGCGCGGATTTCTCGCGGGTCGATCTGTGCCCGCGCCAGGGCGTCGCGTGCCGCCTCGATGGACATGGTCACCACGTCCTCGTCCAGGCCGTTGACCGCTTTCTCGTCAATGGGTGTGCCGCCCGTGCCGCCCTTCCACATGCGGGCGACTTCGGTGGCCGGCAGACGGTAGCGGGGGACGTACGCGCCGTAGCCGACGATGCCGACGGGGCGGTCGGGTTTCAGAAGTCCGTCTTTGGGATCGTAATCAGTCATTAGTGCCTCGTTGTAGGGCGATCTGGCTGATCGCGCTACAGGGAGGGCGATTTGCCAAATCGCCCTACATGTCTGCCAGTAGTTCGCGGGCGCGCTCGACGCGGATGTTGCCCTCGGCGGCCAGTTGGTCGGCGATGGCCTGCACCTGCCCCTCGCCGGCCCCGGCGGCCAAGGCCACCTGCCGGGCATGGAGGCGCATGTGCCCCTTCTGGATGCCGTGGGTCGAGAGGGCGCGGATGGCGGCCAGGTTTTGGGCCAGCCCAACGCAGGCCATCAGCCGGGCCAGCTCGCCGGCCGTCTCCACAGCCAGGAGCTTCATGGCCACGCGCGCCGTCGGGTGTACCTTTGTCGCCCCGCCGACTGTGCCGACGGCCATCGGCAGGGTGATCTCGCCGTAGAGATCGCCGTTGGCGTCCACGTGCCAGTCGGTCAGGGCCGTGTAGCGGCCGTTGCGGGCGGCGTAGGAGTGCGCGCCGGCTTCGATGGCCCGCCAGTCGTTGCCCGTGGCGATGCACACGGCGTCAATGCCGTTCATGATGCCCTTGTTATGTGTCGCCGCGCGGTAGGGATCGACGACGGCGAAGGCGTTGGCCTCGGCGATGAGGCGGGCCACGTCCGCGCCGGGGATGTCGGGCAGGGTCAGCTCGGCCGCGGGGATGGTGCAGCGAGCGGTGGCCGTGCGCCGGTCGGCCAGGTTCGACAGGATGCGCAGGTTCGCCCGGCCGCCAGTCAGCTCGGCCACACGTGGGGAGATGGCCTCGGCGGCCGTGTTGACCGTGTTGGCCCCCATCGCGTCGCGGCTGTCGAAGAGCAGGTGAACAACGAGCATGGGGCCGACGGGCGTGTCGGGGAAGGCGCGGGCCTCGATGCCGCGCGCCCCGCCGCCATAGGCGACGATGCTCTCGCTACAGGCGTCGGCCGCGGCCATCAGCTCCGCGCTATGGCTCAGCACGGCCAGCCGCGCCGCTTCCAGATCGGGCATATCCAGTATCTGAATCTGGCCGATCATGATCGGGTCGGTCGATTCGGCCTGGAAGCCGCCGCCGGCGCGAATGAGCTTGGCCGCGTGGCTGATGGCCGCCAGGACGCTCGGCTCCTCGACGGCCATGGGGATGAGGTAGTCGCGGCCGTTGATCAGGAAGTTAACGGCAATACCCAGCGGCAACGCATAGGTACCGACAACATTCTCGATCATCAGGTCGGCCTGCGCCGGTTGCAACCCCTGCCCCGCCAAAACTGCCCGCTCGCTCCCATCCAGTCCCGCCCAGTCCGCCACCATCGCCACGCGCTCGGCCGGCGACAGCTTGTAGAAACCGGGCAGGCGCGACGTCTTGTGCTGTTCTACGCCCATGATCTCCTGTTCCACCTAAGTTCTGTGTCTGTGTTATTGAAAACCAATTTCGGGGTCTACCGTTGCGCAATATAGCCCTGAAATGCTGCCAATTGCTATCACCTTTGGCTGGTTGACGCGGATGCGCCGCGGATTGGCGCGGATTCAGAAAAAGACTGATCCGCGTCGGGCGGCCCAATCCTTGCGATTGCCAATTGGCCGCGCCTCGGATAGCATCTCAAGCGGTGCACCGGCCGCGGCCCCCGCTTATCATCCACTTGTGGACTCACCCTGGACGTATTGGCCGCGTCGATCCGGTTCGCCCGCATATCATGAAACGATCCGCGACTGCGACAATTCTGTTCTTGCTCATGCTTCTGCTGGTGGCCGCTGCCGGCTTTGTCTTCTTGCTGCTGGGCGGCTTCCGTCTGCGCGACGAGGCCCGCGGCATTCGCACCGACAACGACCGCTTGCGGGCCGAGGTGGCCGCGTCCGAGCTTGAGCTGTCCGGTGTAGTGGCCACGCGCGAAGCTACCTTGTCGGTGCTGGCCACGGCCGAGCACGAGAATGTGCTGCTGGAGGGCCAGCTGGTCGATAGCCAGCAGACGGTCGATGAGCTGAGCACCCGCACCACTGATCTGAGCGCGGAAGCCGAAGACCTGCGCGCGGAACTGGATGAGGCGCAACAGGCGTCACAAGACCAGCGGCCGGTGGCGCGTATTGTCACGCCGGAGGACGGGGCGACTTTGCCCATCGGCCAGCCGGTGGATCTGGTCCTGGTGGCCGCCGACAGCGCCGGACTGGTCAGCTTGGTGCTGGAGGTGGATGGCAAGCGCTATACCGAATACCCGCTCGGTGGCGAGACGCTCTACGCGCGCACGTTGACCTGGGACGCGCCGGCCGAGGAGGGCGAGCACACTTTCGCGGTCACGACTACGAACCTGAACGGCGTCAAGAGCGAGCCGCAGGAGGTCGCCATCCAGTTGCAAGACACCGAGGCGCGCAATGCGGCCATCCGGGCAGAGGTGGAGGCGAACGTGATTGAGCTGCGTGGTCTGTCGCTGTTGTCGCCGATCACGCCGACGCTGCTGACCCGTGACGAGTTGCGCGACCGGCTGGCGGCCGAGAACGCCGCCGAAGTCACGCCCGACGAGGCCCGCGCCGATACCCTGGAGTTGAGCGCCTTTGACTTTATCGAGCCGGACTACGATCTCTACGGCGCGCTGTTGGGTCTGCGGAGCGAAGGTGTTTTGGGCTTCTATGATCCGGAGGCGGCCGAGTTCGTCGTCGTCAACGATGGCGCGCTGCTCGATGCGCCGGCGCAGTGGACCCACGCGCACGAGTTCGTCCACGCCCTGCAAGACCAGCACTACGACCTGGACGCGCTGACCGATGACAGCGTCGACTCCGAGGCGCGGGCGGCCGTGCGCGCCCTGGCCGAGGGCGAGGCCGAGTTGGTGCAGTTCCTCTATCTGACGCAGGGCGACTACTTCAGCGAGGCCGAGGTCAACGAAATCCTGGCCGATATGCAGCAGTCAGACGCCACTCTGCCGGAGGATGTGCCGCCCATCCTGCTGAGCAACCTGGCTTTTCCCTACGACAGCGGCTCGCGCTTTGTCGAGAGACTCTACCGCGCTGGCGGCTTCGAGGCCATTGACGCGGCCTGGGCCAACCCGCCCCGCTCGACCGAGCAAATCCTGCACCCCGAGCGCTATCTGGCCGGCGACGCGCCGGAGCTTGTCAGCCTGGCGCCTCTGACGGACACGCTGGGTGCCGGCTGGCAACAGGTGGCCACCGACATCATGGGTGAGTTCTTCCTGCGCGAGTACCTTGACCAGCAATTGCCGGCGACGGCGGCCGAGCGCGCGGCGATGGGTTGGGGCGGTGACCGGTACGCGGTCTACTGGAACGAGGCCACGGGCGGGCTAGTGCTGGCCCTGCATCTGGTGTGGGACACGGCCACAGACGCGGCCGAGTTCGCCGACGCCTACGCCGACTACCCGCGCGGCCTGCTGGGCGTCGAGCCGCAGGCACAGCCCGACGGCAGCACCTGTTGGCTGCGCGGCGAGGCGATCTGTTTCCTGCAGGCGGAGGGGGACTCGTGGATCGTGCGCGCGCCGGATGTGGACATAGCCGGGGCGGTGTTGGCGGCGTTGGTGGGCTAGTGGAGCGCCCATAGGACGAATGCCCTACGCTGAATAGAGTGGGTAGCGTATTGTGTTGCCGACCTAAAAGGCATACACTGTTGGCAGTCGGGACTATTGTTGTCAGTAATGAGAGTCGCGAGGGGCGGCATCATGAAACGACGGTGGGGCCATCTCATCTTCGGTCTTGCCTTCTTCGTTGTGTTGGGCCAATGGGTTTCGCCGGCGGTCGACGCCGCCGCCGAACCGGATGACGGCCCTCAAAAACGCCTTCGCCTGACGGTCGACGCGCCAACCACGCCGCTGGCGCTGGGCGACGAGGCGGCGCTGACCATCGTCGCGACCAACCCCGGCGCGGAGCCGGTGGAGAATGTCCAGCTCTACTTGCCTCAGGGGCGCGGCGTGGAGTGGGTTGAGCCGGCGGATGGGGGCTGGGTGACGTTGGGCGCGCTGGCGGCGGGCGAGAGCCGGACGGTGGCCGCCCGCGTGCGCGTGGCCGGCCTGCCGCGCGGCAGCCGGCTGCGCTTCGCAATCGGCGTGACGGGCGACGACGCCAAGCCGCAGGTTGCGCGCGTCAGTCTGCTTGTACCCCGGATGCGCGAGGAGACGGCGACCGTGCCGGCGACCGGCGGCGAAGCGACGTTCGCCCGGGGCCGCGTCCGCCTGGTCTTCCCGCCGGGCTGGAACGAGCAGGACGCGCAAGTGACCTTCCAACTGGAGGAGCTATTTCGCCAGCAGCGGCGCGAGCGCGGCCGGCTGCTGCTGTTCACGCTGTCGGCCACGGCCGGCGGCGCGCCGGTCGAGTCGTTCGACGCTCCGGTGGCTGTCACGCTGGCCGTGGGCGACCTGCAAGGCCCCGACGAGAACGACCCGGCCCCAACCGCGTCCACGGCCCCAACGCCCGACGAGGACTGGACGCCGGTCGAATCGACCTTCGACCTGACGGCGGGCACGCTGGACTTCACCACGACGGAGATGGCCGCCGTCCAGGCGGCGACCGACCCCGAACTATGGCGGCTGGACTACAACCCGCCGGGCGCCTCGGCCTACAGCGGCTCGGCCACCTACGGCTATCCCATCGACCTGCCGCCAGGCATTGGCGGATTGACGCCCGACCTGTCGTTGAGCTACAGCAGCCGGGCGGCCGAGGGGCTGACCTACCCGGCCATGAGCCAGGGCTTTGGCGCGGGCTGGGCCTTGCCGCAGGCGCAGATCAATAATGGCAACAGCGGTTTAATGTACGGCCAGAAGAGCGGCACTTGTAGCGGCTATAAGAACTGGCGCTTCACCCTAGTTCTGAACGGCGCAACGTACTATCTGCAACCGCAAAGCGGCGGCGTCAGTGGCGAGCGCAGCTATGGCCGCTACGAGGCTATCGGCGGCCCGGAGTTGTTCATTGAATACGTGGCCGACGAAGATGGGGTCAACGACACGGCCAACGTCAGCGGCGAGTTCTGGCGGCTGCGGACGGCCGACGGCACGACCTATACCTTCGGCCGCACGGCCGACGCCGAACAGGTCGTCTGGCCGGTCGTCACGGACACCAACTGCAACGGCTACCAGCCGCGCAACAAGGCTTTCTCGGCCCACAATTGGAAACTGGATAGCATTACCGACGTTCACGGTAACCGGGTCGTCTATACCTATAAGCACGCCTGCGGCACGAAGAAAGACAAAAATGGAGTGACTGTCGATCGGGGCGAGAACCGCGAAGGCGGCGGCTTCCAGTGCAGCGAAGTCGACGTGTCCGTGGAGACAGTCAGCTACAACTTCAACGGCGCGACGGCGCAGACGCCGGCGACATTCACCTATCAGGAAGTAAACGGGGGCGTGCGGGGCAAGTCTCAGTCCATGACCGCCGGCGTGCTGCGGCCGGCGACGCTAGAGGTCAAGCAAGGCGCGACGAGAGTCGCCAAGTACGACTTCACCTATGAGGGCAACGCCCACTGGTTCCCCGAATGGACATCCTCGACCGAGTTCTGGTGGCTGACGAGCATCACCCGGCGCGGCACGGGCACGGCGGCTCTACCCATCCAGAGCTTCACCTACGTCGATCCCTCGGGCAACGGCAACGGCCGTCTTTGCCGTGACGACGTGTGTGTCAAACTGCTGGCTACGGTGAACAACGGCTACGGCGCGGTGACGAAGATCGGCTACGGGCTGACGGAAACCGGCTGGTATTACGTGACCACGATCGACACGTGGGACGGCGTGCGGAACCGCTACGACAACGACGACCGGCCACAAACGCGGCTGAGCTACGCGCCCAGCGTCAACCGTGTTGGGAATGTCGTCCAACTCTGCTACGACAAGGCCTATCACGAGGACAATAACCCTTGCCACAGCCAGATTCGCCCCGACCAGGCCAGCGAGGCGCTCATCGGCTTCAACACGACGACGATACAGACCCAGGCTCCCAGCGGGGCCGGCGCCTGGACGACGTTGACCAAAACGGTGCTGATCTTCTATAACGATAACTTCTGGCTGCTGGGCAAGACGCAATATGAGAAGCAGTATGAGAGCAACGACCAACAACTGACGCAGGCCCAGTACCAATGGGAGCAGCTGAGCGGCTTTGTCTATCTGGCCTGGGAGGCCCACGCCCTGTTCGACCCCGCCAACAGCCAGACCTATATGGGTGCCACGACCGCCTACACCTACTACCCGGTAGACCCAGCCGCCGGCAACTATGGCGGGTTGAAGATGAAGGCGGAATTAGACGAGACCGGCGCGACCTACCGCTGCACGGAGTACGCCTACGTCCATCGCGGCGATGTCTGGCTCATCAACCGGCCGGCGCGCGAGACGGTTCGGGGCCCGAAAGATGGAGTGACCGACGTTTGCAATGCCGGGACGAAGGCCGCCGAGACACTCTATCGCTATGCCGAGAGCAACAAACCCTCGGTCGTGGGCCTGGATGCTCGCGGGCTGCTGACCCACGTCCTGCACTGGGATGGGGCGACCTATGTCCGCGAGACACGCCTCTACAACGCGCGCGGCCTGGTGACTGATGTGCGCACCTACGACACGCCGGTTGCCCTGGGGGCCGGCGGTTATACGGGAACCGAGCGCAACCGGACGGCCACGACCTATACCGCCCTGGGGATGCCAGATACGGTGACGGTCAGTGGTGTGAGCGCGACAAACGAGACCCAGACGATTACCTATGACGCGACGCGGCCGTGGCTGGTTACCCAGGTAACCGACGCTAATAATCTGGTAACCAAGTACGCCTATGACGGCTTTGGCCGGCTGACGAAGGTGGCCGGGCCGGGCGACTCGCTGACCGCCGGTGACGAGACCGTGGTCTACAGCTACTACGACAACGGCAGCCTCATCCTGCTGAAGCCTTTGGTGGTGGGCATTGTCTACAAGGGCAATCTGCGCAGCGCCGAGCGGCAGTTCTACGACGGGTTGGGGCGGCTGGCGCAGACGCAGACGGCGGCCGTCGAGGTTCAGGGCAAGGTCAAGGACCAGGACATCATCGTCACAATGGCCTACGACGCGCGGGGGCTGGAGGTGTGCCGCACCGCGCCCTATGCCGGCCCGCTGTATGCGTTCAACCAGGCCAACCCGGTCACGCCCTTCGTAACGACCGCCTGCAGCACCAAGCCACGCACGACCACGACCTACGACGCCCTGGGCCGGGGGCGCAGCGTGACGACGCCCGACGGGGCGACGACGGAGACGACGTACGGGGTGGCCACCAACGTCACCGTGGACAGCCACAGCCGCTTCCTGCGAACGCTGATTCAAGACGGCAACGACCACCAGACAGGCCGCTTCAGCGACGTGTTCGGCCGGCTGGTGATGGTGCGGGAGTTCACCGGGACCAGCAACTACACCGCCTATGCCGACACGCGCTACAACTACGACGCGATGGACAACCTGACGGCCGTGCGGGCCAGCGCCGCCAGCGACGCCGCGCCGGCGAATCCTCTGCGTGAGACGACGATGAGCTACGATGCGCTGGGGCGCAAGACGCGGATGAACGACGCCGACATGGGAATATGGCTGTATGACTACGATGTGGCCGGCAATCTGCGCTGGCAGCAAGCCCCAGATAACCAGGCAATCTGTTTTTACTACGACGGGCTAAACCGGCTGGTGCAGCGGCAGAAAGACGACAACGGCAGCGAAATGGGGTGTCCGGCCATGCTCGACCGAAACGCGCTGAAGAGTTCGGAGCCGTTGCACTTGGCCAGCTACGTCTACGGCGGGGCCGGCAACTTAGGGCGGCTGACGAATGTGTACTGGGGCAGCGCGCCGCAACAGAACGGCGACGCCTTTGCCTATGACGCTCAGGGGCGCATGAAGTGGCAGAAGCGGACGATTAACGGCCAGTTGTTCGAGTTGGGCCGGGAGAATGAGCCGATTGTCTATGACGCGCTCGACCGGCCGAAAAGCGTGAAGTACCCCGATGGCAACACGCTGACCACGACCTACGACCAGGAAGGGGTAGACGCGCTCAGCTACGGCGGACAGCAAGTGTTGAGTCACGTGACCTACACGGCGTTGGGCCAGCCGGCCACGGTCGACCGGGCGGGGACGATGGCCGACACGACCTACGACTACTACGGCGTGGGCGAGAACTTCCGGCTGAAGAGCATTGCCCACGGGACGGGAACGACCTTCCCCGGCTTCACCTACAGCGCCTATGACAACGCCGGCAACCTGACCGGCCAGACGATCTGGGGCAACGCCTATACCTACGGCTATGACGCGCTGAACCGGCTGACGAGCGTGCGCGGCAACCTCAGCCAGGACTATACCTATGACCGACTGGGTAACTTTGACACCGTGACCAAATGGGGCGTGACGTGGGACTACAGCTACCAGAAAGTTGACAGTCTCACGCACAAGCCCCTACGGCTCACGACGGTCAGCGGTCTGAACTTCTCAGCCGCGCCCACCACCGGCTACGATGGGCGGGGTAACCTGACCCAATATACGCAAGGGAACGTGAGCTCGGCGCTG
>WBZM01000528.1_pt1 | contig 52383 bp, 56 predicted proteins | sample 5204271 | NCBI WGS metagenome assembly WBZM01 (sample SAMN12344346, study PRJNA552823) | activated sludge metagenome | biome: Activated sludge suspended growth; feature: Nitrification reactor; material: Wastewater; isolation source: activated sludge from nitrification reactor of wastewater... | reverse complement strand
CCCAGCCTCGACGGGTGACCGCAAGCAGCGGGACATCAGCAAAGGCAAGCAGGACGGACGCGGGGTGGAGATCCAGCGGCTTATCGGGCGCTCGCTCAGGGTCGGAATCGATTTCGAAGCCCTCGGTGAACGCAGCGTCTACGTGGACTGCGACGTGCTCGAGGCTGACGGTGGAACCCGCTGTGCGTCGATCACGGGTGGCTGGGTAGCCCTGAGGCTGGCGATGGCCGGACTCATGGAGGACGGACTGATCGAACGAATGCCACTCACCACCTCGGTCGCGGCAGTCAGCGTTGGCATGGTCGACGGCCAGCCGGTCTGCGACCTCGACTACCCGGAGGATTCCCGCGCCGAGGTCGACGCGAACGTCGTCATGACCGGCGACGGCGGATTGGTCGAGGTTCAGGCGACGGCCGAGCGGACACCTCTTTCTCGCGCCTCCCTGGACGAGATGCTCGCGCTCGCCGAAGCCGGGATAGATCGCCTGCGCGAGTTCCAGATGGCTGCGGTCGGGGAGTGAGACAGCGGCTTGATCCTTTCCAGCCGCAACGACCACAAGATCAGGGAACTGGGAGAGATACTCACCGGGGTTGACTTGCGAGGTCTGCCCGAGGAGGTCGAGCTACCCCCCGAAACCGGAACGACGTTCGACGAGAATGCTCTGATCAAGGCCCGCGCAGCGCGGGAAGCGACCGGGGAATCGGTGATCTCCGACGATTCCGGACTCGAAGTGGATGCCCTTGACGGGCGACCCGGCGTTTACTCGGCGCGCTACGCGGGAGAGGACGCAACCGATGGTGAGAACCTGGCTCGGGTCCTCGCCGACCTGAGCGAGGCCGAATCAGGCCGGCAAGGCGGCCCCTTCACCGCCCGCTACGTTTGCGTGATCGCCTTGATTGACGAGACGGGGGAACACCTCTTCCGGGGCACCTGCGAGGGAGAGATGATCCTGGAACCGAAAGGGGATGGAGGGTTCGGTTATGACCCGGCCTTCGTCCCCGAGGCGACCGGCACCGAAGACCGTCGAACGATGGCGGAACTTTCCCCGGAGGAAAAGAACAGCATCAGTCACCGCGGGGCCGCGGCCGGGATGCTGGCCGTTCATCTCGGAGTCAGCTGAACCTGACTCCAAGAGCCGTGGGCAGCTTCAGTTGTCGCTGGAGTGCCGTGGCAGGAGATTCACCGATGCTGCGACGCCGACCGCCGCAATTGTCGCTGCGTAGCCCGCGTAACCGGCAATGGCAGTAATTACGGTGGCGATCGCACAGGTCGCTACGACGGTGATCCAGGAGGCCTGGGCAAGGGTCATGGTCGGTATGTTCCTACACCGTGGCGGATACGAACAGAAAGACCTCGGGGCTGGGCCCCGACAACCCGGGTTCCCAGGCCGCGCTGGTTGATGCCGCAGCCCGGGTTTTGGAGAACCTGGCCGAACTCGAGCCGGAACTGGTCAATGCCGGGATCTTCGACCGGAACCTGGAAGCCGTCTGCGTCACCTCGGCATCTCCCGATTGGCCGAAACAGGCTGTAGCCCTTCTTGAGGCTCTCGATTCCAGTTCGGGAGAGGAAGTTTTCGATTCCGCCCACATCGCCGGAACCGACGGCGAGGTGTTCGCCGTGACCGAGGAGGGACTCTCCCTGGTTGCGGTCACGGGCAGGTTCGTCCTGGCTTCGCTCACTTCGTACGACATGCGGATGGCGCTTCGGGATGCCGCCCTGGCAGCATCTTCTTCCGGGGTTGTTGAACCGCTTGGTAATGCGGAAAATGGAGGTTCTGACGATGCTTAAGCCCCACCGCGTCGTGCTCGACAAGGTCAGCTCCTACACTGACGAAGCCGCCGCCTTCATGCGCCGCCGCCGCCATCAGCGCCGTGAGTTCGTGCGGATCCGCTTCCAGAGCGGAGCTGAGTCCGATCTGCCGGTTGAAGGTGCGGGGGCCCACCGGATTTCCGAAGCTGCCCGGCGCCTTATCGAACTCGGCTGAAATCTGCACTCCGGTCCTGACGCCGGAGGTGGCAGAAATGGCATCCGAATGCGGTGTTACGGTTCTGCCATTCCCTAAACCGAGGAGGATTACTGACGTGACCAAAGCAGAGTTTCTTGAGAAGGTCGCCGGCGACGAGCGCATCGGGAGCAAGAAGGCTGCGGCTGACGCCGTGGATTCGGTCCTGGACGCCATCACCGACACCCTGACCGCCGGTGGCGAAGTCAACTTCACCGGCTTCGGCAAGTTCCACGTCGCCGAGCGCAGCGCCCGCCAGGGCGTCAACCCCCGTACCGGTGAGCGCATCACCATCGCCGGTGGCAAGGTGCCGCGCTTCTCGGCCGGATCCGCTCTGAAGAAGCAGGTCAAGGGCTGAGCCTCTTCATTGATCAGACTGCGGCGCTCGTAGAGGAGCGTCGCAGTCAGATCTGCCTCGGCCTGGATCCCGATCCGGCCGGGCTCGGTGAGTCGATCACCGACTGGTCCGAAGGATCAGCTGCCGAAGCCGCCGGAGCCGCGGTCTCGGCCCACTGCCGCCGGCTGATCGAGCTGGCAGGTTCATCCTGCATCGCGGTCAAGCCGCAACTCGCCTGTTTCGAGAGGCTTGGCTGGCCGGGCTGGAAGGCGCTGGAGGAGGTCTGCCAGGCAGCGAGGGACGCAGGGCTTCTCGTGGTCGCTGACGGCAAGCGCGGCGACGTACCGGTTTCGGCGAAGGCATACGGCCAGGCCATGGTCGGCAGCACGGACTCACCTTTCGGGCCGGTCAACGGCCTCGGTGCCGACGCTTTCACCGCCAATCCGCTGCTGGGTGAGGACGCGCTCGAGCCGATGGTCGAAGCCGCCGAAGCGGCCGGAGCCGGAATCTTTGCCCTGGTCCGGACCAGCAATCCCGGGGCGGCCGACGTTGAGGATCTTGAGACTCCGAACGGTCCCGTTCACGAGCACCTCGCCCGAATGGTTGATCGCTTTGGAGATCGCCTCGCGGGAACCACCACGGCCCTCTCCGGAATGGGAGCGGTAGTCGGGGCGACCGCGCCCGAACACATTTCGCGACTCCGGGAGCTCATGCCCCGGGCTGTCTTCCTGATGCCCGGCGTGGGCGCACAGGGGGGCACCCCGGATGAACTTGGACCGGCCTTCGCCCCGGGTCGTGCCGCAGCGATGATCACGGCATCCAGGTCGATAGCAGGAGCTCCGGATCCGGCAGCAGCGGCGGAAGGTTTGCGGTCGGCCGTCTGGTCCGTCTCCGGTTGATCGCGCCCGATTCAGGCCGGATCTGACCTCCAAGCTTGCCCGACCGGTAACTTTCCGGCCGCACTCGGCACCCTCCTGCTCACACGATGGACGACACCAAGAAGAACTCGCAGATCGCCCGACTTCTCGCCGCCCTGGCGTTGATCGGCGCCGTGCTGCTTACGATCGTCGTCATCTCGGGTGCTACTGGCGGTGACGACGGCGGAACCGACAAGCCGAACAACCAGGCCCGCCAGCAGCAGAAACAGAAGCCCAAGACCAACGCCAAGACTTACGAGGTCGAGGAGGGCGACACCCTCATCACCATCTCGCAGAAGACGGGCATCCCGGTTGGAAAGCTGGAACGCCTGAACCCGGAAATTGATCCGCAGGCCCTCCAGCTGGGCCAGGAAATCAACCTGCGTTGACCAGAAGAACCGGGCCCGCGGCGTTCCTCCTTCTCCTGATCATCTGGGGAGTCGGGTGGACCGGGTCGGCGAATGCGGCCACCGCTCCCGACCGGGGGCCTGATCTCGATGCCAAGGCCTGGATCGTGATCGACGCGCGCACCGGCGATCCGCTGGCAGGGCAGGCCGTGAACCGCCACCTCGCGATGGCCTCGACGACCAAGATGATGACCGCCTATCTGGCGGCCCAGCGACTGCCTTTCCGGGAGAAAGTCAAAGTCGACGGCTACGAGGGCGACCCGGCGGAATCCCTGATGGGGCTCGAGGCCGGCCAGGTCGTGTCCGTGCGGGACCTTCTCTACGGCCTGATGATGCTGAGCGGGAACGATGCCGCGGTGGCGCTGGCCAAGGCCGTGTCGGGCACGGAGAAGCGATTTGTGGCCCTGATGAACCGTACGGCGAAGCGGCTTGGCCTCGACGACACCAGCTACGAGAATCCGGTCGGCCTCGACGGACCACAGCACTACACCTCGGCGGCCGACCTCGCCACTCTCGGACGGGTCCTGATGGAGATGCCCCGGCTCCGCAAAATCAGCGGTGCAAGGGTCGCGAAGCTGACCAGCTACCGGCCGCCCGTGACGATCGAGACGACCGACAGCTTTCTGCTGGAGAACGCCTGGGCCAAGGGAATCAAGACCGGTCATACCCTCAGTTCCGGATACACCCTGGCCTCGGACGGCCGCCGGAAGGCGACCGAGCTTATCGGGGCCGTGATCGGGGCCCCGACGGAGGCTGCCCGAAACGCCGAGACGGTGAAGCTCCTCGACTGGGGGTTCTCCCTGTATGACAAGCGGGTCCCGATCCGGGTCGGGCGCCCGGTCGCCCTGGTCCCGGTCAGGTACGAGGACCAGGACCTGGCGGTCGGCTCGAAGCGGCGCGTCCGGATCGGAGTAAGGGAAGGGGAGACCCTGGCAGTCGTAACCGACCTGCCCGAGGAAGTCGAAGGGCCGATCCTCGCCGGCCAGCGCATGGGGACCGCAACGGTCCGCCTCAATGGTGAGCCGTTCGCCAGCGTCCCACTGTTTGCGAGCCGGACGATCGAGGAGCCCTCGCTGCTCGACCGGGCTTTCGGAAACCCGCTCTGGATCATCGCTCTGCTCGCGCTGGCCGGGTTCGCCATACTTTCAATCGTGTTACTGGCGCGCAGGCGCCGGGAGAGGAACGCGAGGAAGAGGCTTCAGCGAGTGCTCAGGACGAGACGATGATCATCTCCGTGACCATGAATGCGGCGATCGACCGCACCGTGGCTGTACCGAATTTCAGGCTCGGGCACCGTCACCGCTCGGTCGAGACGCGGACCGTCCCCGGAGGCAAGGGCGTCAACGTGGCCCGCGCACTGGGACTGCTCGGACGCCCCGTGATAGCCACCGGTCTGGTCGGGGGAGGAAACGGCGACCGGGTCCTCAAACAGCTGGGCGAAGAGGGTCTCCTGACGGACTTCATCCGGATCTCCGAAGAGACCAGGTTCAACCTCGCGCTCGTCGATCCGACGACCGGGGAGCAGACGGAAGTGAACGAGAGGGGCCCCCGGGTCAGCCCGCAGGAGCTCGATTCGTTCATCGAGCGGCTCGACTACCTGGCTGGCGGAGCAAAGCTCTGCGTGCTCGCCGGGAGCCTGCCGCAAGGCATCGACGTCGAGTTCTACGCCCGCCTGGTCGAAGCCATGAAGCGGGCCGGGCTGCCGGTGCTGCTGGACTCCGAGGGCGAGGCGATGTCAGCCGGCATGCGTGCCGGACCGCACATGATCACCCCGAACAAGCTCGAAGCCGAGGAGCTGGTCGGACATGAGTTCGAGTCACGCTCCGAGATGTACACAGTCCTCTCGGAACTGGTCGAGATGGGACCGACCGAGGCCGTCATCACTCTGCCCGAAGGTTGCGTGGCGATCGTTGGCGAAGGAACCGAGCAGAGAATCCTCGAAGCAGTAATCGAACCACTCGAGCCGATCTCAACGGTCGGTTCAGGTGACGCCTTCGTGGCGGGTTACATCGCCTGCCGCTACGACGGAGGAACCCCGGAAGAGTGCCTCGCCTACGGCGTGGCTTGCGGAGCCGAATCGACCCAGCACCTCGGCGCCGGCGTGCTCGACAGGGGCCGGGCCGAGAGCCTGCTCGGAAACGTCGAAGTGCGCCAGATGCAGCTCCCGGCCGGCGTCTAGCCCCGCTGCGGAGACCCGGCGACATCTCGGACCGGGGGACAGCTACCGGGCTCGTTTCCTGTACGCCGGTCGATCGAGAGTCGGGCATCGCGACTCTAGATTGATCCTTGCGATACGGGGTTTCTCCTCCCCGGTCATGTGGCAGTAACAAGTGGGCATCGGTCAGGACGGCCGGACTCACTCCCTCCCTGTAAACCCTCCGTCACACCCAATAGGCGGAGGGTTTACTTGTTGCAGGGCGCATTTTCCGAAAACCGGCCTGGCTCGCGGCAGGGGCGCGGGAACGCCGAGGTGAGCAGAGGCGTAGTCTCTGGTGAAACGTCCGCAGGGGCGCGTAGTCTGCCCCTCTTCACCCTTGGAGCCCTGGAGGACCTAATTGGAAATTGAGATCGGCCGAGGCAAGAAAGGCCGACGCGCTTACGGATTCGACGATGTTGCCATCGTTCCTTCACGACGGACTCGTGACCCTGATGACATTGACATCAGCTGGACGCTGGGCCCGTACCGTTTCGACCTGCCCCTGGTCGCTTCGGCCATGGATGGTGTCGTCAGCCCGGAAACCGCGGTTCTCGTTCACAAGCTCGGAGGGCTCGGGGTTCTGAACCTCGAGGGCATCTGGACCCGCTTCGAGAACGCTGAAGAGAGGCTCGAGCAGATCGCTACTTCGACCAAGGAAGAAGCGACCGCGCTGATGCAGGAGATCTACACGGAGCCGGTCAAGAAGGAACTGATCGCGCAGCGGATCGCCGAGATCAAGGCTGAAGGTGCCGTGGTCTGCGGTTCGTTCACACCCCAGTCGGTCCAGCAGTACTACGAGGTCGCGATCGAAGCCGGAATCGACATCCTGGTCATCCAGGGAACCGTCATCTCGGCCGAGCATGTCTCGACCACGGTCGAGCCCCTCAACCTGAAGGAGTTCATCGCCGAAGTCCCCGTTCCGACGGTGGTCGGCGGCTGTGCCTCCTACTCGACCGGACTTCACCTGATGCGTACCGGAGCGGTCGGTGTCCTGGTCGGTGTCGGTCCCGGCGCCGCCTGCACGACCCGAGGGGTCCTGGGCATCGGCGTCCCGCAGGCAACCGCGATCGCCGACGTGGCTGCGGCCCGCTCCCAGCACATGCTCGAGACCGGCGAGTACGTGAACGTGATCGGTGACGGCGGCATGCGCACCGGCGGTGACATCTCGAAGGCAATCGCCTGTGGTGCCGACGCCGTGATGATCGGTTCTCCGCTGGCCCGCGCCAAGGAGGCCCCCGGACGCGGCTACCACTGGGGCATGGCGACCTTCCACTCGTCACTGCCGCGCGGCACCCGGGTGACCACCGTCCAGGACGGCACCATGGAAGAGATCCTGCTCGGTCCCGCCCACGAGAATGACGGCACCTTCAACCTGATGGGAGCCCTCCGGACCTCGATGGCCACCACCGGCTACGAGGACATCCGGTCCTTCCAGCGGGCCGAAATGATGATCGCGCCGGCACTGATGACCGAAGGCAAGAAGCTCCAGACGGAGCAGGCCGTCGGCATGGGTTCAAACGGGCGCGCCGCCGTATCCGCCGGGGTTGGAGTCGCTGACGACTGATGTCAGCGGCCACAACCGAGGAGGTGCTGGTCCTCGATTTCGGGGGCCAGTACTCCCAGCTCATCGCCCGCCGCATCCGTGAATGCGGCGTTTTTGCCGAATTGCTCCCGGCCAGCACGACTCTCGAGGACATTGAGGCACGCAATCCCAAGGCCCTGGTCCTCTCCGGGGGGCCGGCTTCGGTCTACGACCCGGGCGCTCCGGAGTTCCCCGAGCGGCTGGTCGAGATCGGGATTCCGGTGCTCGGCATCTGTTACGGCATGCAGGCGATGGCGAAGGCCCTAGGTGGCAAGGTCGAGGGAGCCGAGTCTGGCGAGTTCGGCCGAACCGAGCTGACCGTCACCGGTGACGGTGGCATCCTGCTCGGGGGTCTCCCCGCCGAGCAGACCTGCTGGATGAGTCACCGGGATTCCGTTTTCGAGGCGCCCGAGGGTTTCACCCCGATCGCCTCGACCCCCGGTTCTCCTGTGGCCGCCCTCGAGTCGGCCGAGAAGAAGCTCTACGGAATCCAGTTCCACCCGGAGGTGGTTCACACCCCCTACGGCACCGAGGTCCTGAAGCGGTTCCTCAGGGAAGTCGCCGGCTGCGAAGAGCAGTGGAGTGCCGCTTCGGTGGTCACCGAACAGGTAGAAGCGATCCGCCAACAGGTCGGTGAAGGCAAGGCGATCTGCGGACTCTCGGGCGGCGTCGACTCGTCGGTGGCCGCGAAGCTGGTTCACGAAGCGATCGGTGACCGCCTGACCTGCGTCTTCGTCGATCACGGCCTGATGCGGATGAACGAGGCCGAACAGGTGGTCGAGGATTTCCAGCATTTCGGGATCCCCCTGGTCCACGTTGACGCGGAGGAGCGCTTTCTCTCGAAGCTCGCCGGGGTGACGGATCCGGAGACCAAGCGGAAGATCATCGGTGAAGAGTTCATTCGGGTCTTCGAGGAGGAGGCGGCGAAGATAGAAGGGGCTGATTTCCTCGTCCAGGGAACGCTCTACTCGGACGTGATCGAATCGGGCGGGTCCGACCACGCGGCGACCATCAAGTCTCATCACAACGTCGGGGGCCTACCGGAGGATCTTCAGTTCGAGCTGGTCGAGCCACTCCGGATGCTTTTCAAGGACGAGGTTCGTGCCGTGGGCACGGAACTGGAACTTCCCGATCGCATGGTCTGGAGACAGCCCTTCCCCGGTCCGGGGCTCGGCATCCGGATCGTCGGCGGAGAGGTCAACCGGGAGCGCCTCGACATCCTTCGACAGGCCGACCACATCCTCCACGAGGAAGTCGGGGGCGCGAACATGTACCGCGACCTCTGGCAGTTCTTCTGCGTGCTGCCGGTGATCCGGTCGGTCGGTGTCCAGGGTGACGGCAGGACCTATGCCTACCCGGTCGTGATCCGCGCGGTCACCTCCAAGGACGCGATGACCGCCGACTGGGCCCGGATTCCCTACGACGTTCTCGAGAAGGTTTCAAACCGGATCATCAACGAAGTGAGTGGTGTGAACCGGGTCGCATACGACATCACCAGCAAGCCCCCTGGCACCATCGAGTGGGAGTAGAGACATAAACAATCGGCGAGCTCGGCGAAGCTGATGGCTGCTTCAGGCGGAGCCGGCTCATCCATTCTTGATTCTGTGAGCCGACGGGTTCAGCTTGGAGGCGGGGCGAAGCTCGCCGACTACTAATGACAGTCCTGGCAGTGGCCGTGGAGGGTCACTTCGTGGGTCTCGACCTTGAAGCCCTTGCGGTGGATGTCGTGGATCGCATCTTCCAGAGCCTCATCCTCGAACGGTTCCACTTTTCCGCAGTCGTCGCAGACGATGTGGTGATGATGGTGGCCTGAAGGCTCCAGCCTCTCGTAACCGTGAGCCGAGCCTCCAAGGTCCACACGCTGGATGAGTCCAAGATCCTCGAGCTGTTCGATCGCCCTGTAGACCGTCGCCCGTCCGACCCCGTCCAGTTCCGCATCGAGCTGTAGTGCGGTGACCGCGCAGTCCTGGCCGGCGAGAAGCTCGATGACCTTTCTCCGGGGGACGCTGCGCTTGAGGCCCGCTTCGCTGATCCTGGCCTCTGCGTGTTCGGACCAGGCCTGTTCCGACCGTCGCCTTGTGGCTGTTTCGTTCATGAGCTGGTTCTGGTCCTCATGGGGGATCGTTCTCTCAGGGCGGAGGTTACGGCCGCGAGGAGATAGATGGTGACCAGGCAACCCACCACAGCCGCACCTGCCGCGATTCTCGCGTGGAAGGAGAGGTAGATGCCGGCCACTCCGGCTAGCAGCGCGAAACTGACGCTGAGGATCATCATCGACCTGAACCGGTCGGTCAGGAGCCTGGCTGCTGCGGCCGGTCCAACCAGGATTGCGGCCACCAGCAGGTTGCCGAGGGCCTGCACTCCGACCAGGATTGTCACGGCAACGAGTCCGAGCACCAGACCGGTCATGAGTCCCGGCGAGATGCCGATCGCGGAACCGGAGTTCTCGTCGAAGCCGATCGCGAGCAGGCGGGAGTGCAGGATCCAGAGAGCGGCCAGAACCGGAATGGTCACCGCGGCAGACACCAGGATGTCCTGCTGGCTGGTGCCAAGAAGGTCGCCGAAGAGAAGTTCGGAGATTCCGGGAGGCGACGCGGGGGAGAGGGCCATCAGCACCCCCAGCCCGAAGAGGCTCGTGATCACTACGGCGATCGCCGTGTCGGTGTCAGTGGCGAATCTCGAGACGAGCGCGATCAGGGCGGCAGCCAGGACGATTCCGGCCGCTCCGCCGAGCAGAAGTGGCAGGCCAAGCAGCGCCGCCCCGACCAGCCCGGGGAACAGCCCGTGCGCAAGCGATTCGGCGCTGTAGGAGACCCGGTAAAGCACGACCCAACAGCCCACCGCTCCGCCAACGGTGCCGAGGATCGCGATCTCGATCAATGCCCTGGTTGTCGCCCCGAAGGCGAGAGGATCGGTGATCCACTCGATCATCGCTCGCAACCTCCCGGGCTGGATGTTCTCGCGGGGCTAGTGGTCATGGTGGTGGTGGGCGGGAAGGACGCCGAGGTCCGGTTGCCCGGGAATTTCGACGATGTGCCCGCCATAGGTCGCTTCGAGGACAGGCTTGCTCAGCGCTACTGCCGGGTCGCCGAACGAAATCTGAGTCTTGTTCAGGCAGAGCACCAGATCCCACCGCGAAGCCTGCTCCACTTCGTGGGTGGCAATCAGCACTGTGTGGCCGGAGGACGACAATTCATCGATCAGGGTTTCCAGTCGGGCTTCGCTCTTGTTGTCCAGCCCGGTGAATGGTTCGTCCATCAGGAGCATTTCGGCATCGGCGGTCAGCGCCCGGGCGATCAGGACCCGTTGCCTCTGGCCTCCCGAAAGGTCGCCAAAGGTTGACCCGGCGAGGTCGGCCAGCCCCACTTTCTCGAGGGCTCCCAGCGCCCGTTTGCGCTCCCGCCGCCCTGGCCTTCGCCACCACGGGAGCCTGCCAAGGGTTCCCATCACGGCCACGTCCAGGGCGGACACCGGATAGTCGAGCCGCGAGCGATCCGTCTGGGCGACGGTCGCGGTCGTGGAGTTGACTTCCAGGGTTCCCCCCAACGGAGTCAGCTCGCCGAGCAGGGCCCTGAAGAGGGTCGTCTTGCCCCCGCCGTTGGGCCCGAGTACCCCGACCCGGGTTCCGGTCGGAATCTCGAACTCGAGTCCGGAGAGAACCGGCTGGCCCGCGTACCCGAGCTCGGTGTGCCGGGCGAGCACCGCCGCATCCCCCTGGGACGCGGCGGTGTCATCTCTCGGGTCGGGCTTGCTGCTCATCGCATCTCAGCCGACTGTGCCGAAGCAGTCCGTCTGGCCGCCAGTCATCCCGAGCATCAGGCTGTCGGTGTTGGCCTTCATCATCGACATCCAGGTTTCTCCGTTGGAGCCTTCCGGGCCGAGCGTGTCGGCGTACAGGGTGTAGCTGGTGCTGGCACCGGTGTCTTCGGCTACGGCTTCGGCCAGGGCCGGAGAGACCGAGGACTCGGGGAAGATCGCCTTGACGTTCTCTTCCTTGATCGTCTGCTCGAGGTCGGCAAGGTCACCGGCGGAAGGTTCCGCCTGCGTGGTGAGCGCGGGAATGACCGTGCCCACGGACTCGATCTCGTAGCGGTTCGTGAAGTAACCGAAGGCATCGTGGTCGGTGACGATCTTCCGTTCGCTGGCGGGAACCTGCTTCACGCAGGCGGCGATCTGACGATCCAGTTCCCTGGCTTCCTTGTCGAAGCTGGCGGTGCGCTCCGAGAAGTAGCTGGCGTTATCTGGCGAGGCCTCGCTCAGGGCCGTGTCGATCTCCTTCGTGGCTGCGATCACGTTGACCGGGTCGTGCCACCAGTGGGGATCGACCTCGTCGCCGTGTTCATGGCCTTCCTCCTCGGCTGGCTTCGCTTCTCCCTCATGCGAGTGGCCCGCTTCACTCTCCGATGAATGCGCGGCCTCTTCCTCATGCGCGTGTTCGTGCTCCTCCTCGCCCTCAAGCTGTACCGGGAGGCCGCTGCTCAGGTCGACGACTTCCGCGCCGCTCCCGCTGTCGGCGACGATGTCGTTGGCCCACTCGTCGAGGTGGCCACCGCTTCGAAAGACCAGGTCCGCATCGGCAACTGCCTTCACGTCAGACGGACGGGGTTCGTAGTCGTGCGGATCAGTGTTGGGCTGGAGGATCGTCGTAACCTCGACCCGGTCGCCACCGATCTGTTCGACGAAGTCCCCGACCTGGGTGGTGGTCGCCACCACCTTGAGCTGGTCACCATTCGATCCGGAGCCGCCGCAGCCGGCGATCACGCCAGCGCCGAGGACCAGCGCCGTCGCTGCGGCGATCCGCCCGCCCCGGCGGCCGAGGCTGCGAACGCCCAGGGCGAGGCCGAAAGTGATCCCGCTGACCACGGCAATAGTTGCCCCGGGGGGTGCGTCGGTCTGGTAGGAGAGCCAGAGTCCGAAGCTGCCGAGAACCGCGACCAGGAGCACCGACGCGACGAGTTGGGTGGTGATCCTCTGGGCGAAGAGCCGCACGGTCGCCGCAGGCACGACGATCAGGACCGTCACAAGCAGGGCACCGACGGCATTGAGGCTGGCCGTGACGGTGACCGCAACGGTTAGCAGGAGCACAGCATCTAGCCAGGCTGCGCCGGCACCCACCCGGCTGGCAGCGGTCTCGTCAAATCCCCGGGCAAGCCAGCGATGGCCGAGAAGCACAGTGGTGGCTACCGCAAGCACCGCGGCCGCGGCGGCAAGCAGGATGTCCGAAGTGCCGATCGAAAGCAGGGACCCGAACAACAGGGTGTCAACGCTGGCGGTTGAACCGAAGACGTCGCTTGCCAGGATCACACCGAAGGCAAGGCATCCGACCAGGACCAATGCCGTGACGCTGTCGTTGGAAGCCCGGCGTGACCTGCCCAGGAGCGCGGTCAGTCCGGCAAAGAATCCGGCCGCCCCGAATGCCCCGAGGGCGGGCGAGAATCCGATGCCGTCGGCCAGAACCAGCCCGGGAAAGGATGCCGTGCCGATCGCATGGGAGAAGAAGGCGAGGCTTCTGAGTACGACCCAGCTGCCGATCAATCCGGCGGGTATGGCGAGGATCAGGATTTCGATCAGCCCTTTCTGAAAGAAGGGCAGGGAAAAGGCTTCAAACATCGGTTCTCCGGTCGGTAGGGGGTAATCAATAGCACGAAATGAGAACAAATCTCATTCTCAACATCTGCTGGATCATGATAGTAAATGAGAACCATTCTCAATTTGATCCCAGGAGAACAATGAACGAACAGAAGGAAAACGGGGCCGGAAGATTGCCCGTGACAGTGCTTTCGGGCTTCCTCGGAGCAGGCAAGACGACCCTCCTCGAGCACATACTCGCCAACCGCGAAGGAACCAGGGTGGCGGTGATCGTCAACGACATGAGCGAGATCAACGTCGATGCGGAACTGCTGCGCTCCGGCGAAGCGAGCATCGACCGGGTCGAGGAGCGGATGGTCGAGATGAGCAACGGCTGCATCTGCTGCACTCTCCGGGAGGACCTGTTGGTCGAGGTCGCCGAACTGGCAAGGGAGGGCCGCTTCGACCACCTGCTGATCGAGTCGACAGGGATCTCCGAGCCGATGCCCGTAGCTGAAACGTTCACGTTCGCCGATGAGGAAGGCCGGTCACTCTCCGACCTTGCCCGACTGGACACGATGGTGACGGTCGTTGATGCCTCGACTTTCCTGGATGACTGTGGAAGCGTCGACGAACTACGCGACCGAGGACAGTCACTTGGACCCGAAGACGAGCGGAGCATCGTCGACCTGCTGGTCGACCAGGTCGAGTTTGCGAACGTCATTCTGATCAACAAGACGGACCTGGTTCCGCCGGAACAGGTCTCGCGAATCGAGGGAATCTGCCGCTCCCTGAACCCTTCAGCAAGGTTGATCCGCTCGGTTCGCGGAGAGGTTCCGCTCGCGGATGTCTTCGGCACGGGACTCTTCGATCTCGAGCAGGCCGCGGCCGCTCCGGGCTGGCTGGCAACGTTGCGCGGAGAAGAGATCCCGGAGACCGAGGAATACGGAATCTCCAGCTTCATGTACTCGCGCCGCAGGCCGTTTCACCCGGAGAGGCTCTGGAAGCAGCTTCAGATCGCCTGGCCTGACGTGATCCGTGCCAAGGGCTTCTTCTGGGTGGCTTCCCGGCACAACATCGTCGGGGAGTGGTCACAAGCCGGAAAGGTCCTCAGCGTAGGCCCGGTTGGTCTCTGGTGGGCCGCTCTCGACCCGGTTGAACTCGAGGAGAACAGGGACCTGTTCGAAGAGTCGGCCCAGGGGCATTGGCAGGAACCGTTCGGTGACCGTCGTCAGGAAATCGCCTTCATCGGTTCAGGTCTTGACCGGGCTTCGCTCGAGAGCCGACTCGATGCTTGTCTGCTCACCGACGAGGAGATGAGCCTGGGTCCGATCGATTGGGCGAACCTGGAGGACCCGATTCCGTCCTGGCAGCGGACCGAGGTGGCTTCTGCCTGAATGGGTTGGCCAGGCCATCAGGGACGTTTCTCACGCCGGTCTGACTGAGAAGCTTCCCTGATGCGCCCTGCGGGTTCCCTCAACAATTACCGCCTTGTTGTCGTAGCCCTTGCGGCGGTGACGCTGATTGCACTGGTGCTCCTGTGGCCTGACGGAGAGCGGGAGTCGGATCTGAAGTTCGGCACTCCGACCCCGACCGAGAAGGCCGAAGTGGAAAGTGTCCAGAAGGTGGAGTGCACCGTCCCGATCGAGGATGCGACCTGCCTGGAAGCCTCGATCCGGCTGAAGAGCGGGCCGAACGAGGGGGATCTGGCGACGCTGGACGTGACCAGCCGCTCAGCTGATTCTGTCGTGGATCCCGGGGACGACATCAAGGTTGCTGCGATCCAGACGAATGGCGGGCCGACCATCTACTCCCTGATCGACTACGAGCGGGGTCCGCCGCTGTTGATCCTGGCCGTCGCCTTCACCTTTCTGGTGATCCTGTTCGGGAGGCTGCGGGGTGCCCTCTCGCTGGTCGGGCTCGCAGCGAGCCTCGCGATCGTCCTGCTCTTCATCATTCCCGCGATCCTTGACAAGCAGCCGCCGCTGGCGGTCGCCCTGGCCGGTTCGATGGCGGTGATGCTGGTCACCATCACCCTGGCTCATGGGGTCGGACCCAAGAGCATCGCCGCGATCCTCGGTACCTCGGTCAGCCTCCTGCTCGTCGGCCTCCTTGCGGTCATTTTCACTTCTGCCGCAAACCTCACCGGCTTCACTTCCGAGGAGGCCACGCTCCTTTCCGCCAGTGATTCCGGGATCTCGATCAGCGGGCTGGTGATCGCCGGAATAATCATCGGTGCCCTGGGCGTCCTGGACGACGTCACGATCAGCCAGGCATCGACGGTTATCGCCCTCCGGGCCGCGAACCCGAAGCAGTCGATCGGCCGGCTCTACCGGCGGGCGATCGAGGTCGGGCGTGACCACGTCAGTGCCACGGTCAACACCCTCGTGCTCGCCTACGTTGGATCGTCGCTGCCGGTGTTGCTGATTCTCGGTTCAGGCGAGGTCGGATTCACCAGGGCGGTCAACATGGAGATCGTCGCCAAGGAGATCGTCGCGACCCTGGTCGGTTCGATCGGTCTGATCGCTGCCGTCCCGATCACCACCCTGCTGGCAGCGCTGATGTCAAGGTCCCTGGATCGGGCTGAACTGGCGGCCGAGGCCTCGCACGGCCACCATCACTGAAGGTTCTGCCAGCCGGTCAGGGCTGGATGCCTGCGGCAATTACGCCGAGGGTCAGCAGGCAGGCCGTGGCGATCTTCATCCGCTTGGCGGTCATCCAGCTGGGCCCGCGGGCGTGCAGCCAGGCGCGAAGGCCGGTCGCTGTCGCTCCGGCCGCTACGGCGGCACCTGTCACGCACTGCATGCACATGGGCCGAGGATAGCGACGGCTCCTAAAGCCTTGCTCAGCTGTAGCGGTCCCAGGCCTTGAGCATCGGCATCGGGTCGAGGAAGGTTCCTCCCTGATACCAGCCCGGGCCTGACCAGACCTCGAAATGGAGGTGGCAGGCGGTGCTGCGGCCGGTGGTTCCGACAGATCCGATGCGCTGACCGGTCCGAACGGTGGAGCCGACCTTGAGCGGCGAACGGACCGGCAGATGCATGTAGACGTGGCTGCGCCCGCCGGCTCCCTTGAGGTTGATCACCAGATAGTTGCCCGCGCCGCCTGCCTGGTAATCGTTGTAGTAGACGGTTCCGGCCCTGGCCGCGACGAGGGGCTGCCCGCATCTGGCGAGAACGTCAGCCCCCTGATGGCCCCTGCCGGCGCCGATGCCGTCACCGTATGAATGCGGTCCCCGGAGAGGGAACATGTAGGCGAACATCCGGAAGGTGAACGGGTCGGCGGGCTTGCCTGTGCGGGCGCGGGATGCCCTTGCCTTGCGCCGCTCGCGCTTGAGCCGGGGGGAGAGTGAGGCGGCGGTCCCGTCATTCCCACGGACGACGAACCGGTAGGCGCCGTTGGGGGCAGTCCTGCCTCTGGAAACCAGGCCGCTCCAGCCGACCTTCTGGGAGGTACCGGTGGGAACGTCGTTCAGGAAACGGCTGCGGATCACGTCGCCCTTGGAGTTGACGACGTCGACTCTCAGGTCGACCCGGGGGGTGGAGCCGTTGACGATGTAGCTGAGGACAGGCCGGCGCACCCCGTACTGGAAGGCAGTCTTGGGGGTGGTGCTCGCATCGACGATGGTCAGTTTCCCGGTTCGGACGAACTCCTGCTGGCTGACGGTAATGAGCTGGCGGGAAGGATCGGAGATCGATCCGGTGCTCGAGACGACGCGCACCCGACCGGATATTGCGCCCTTCGGAACCGTGGCCTCAACCCGCGAATCAGTAACGACGTCGGGCTCGACCCGGATGTTCCGGTTCTTGCTCCGGAATGCCACGTAGGAGACCGACTTCATCTCGGTCCCTGTGACTTGGACCGAGCCGCCGACCGACACTTCCCTGATCTTCGAGCAGCCGGTCAGGCAGATCACATCTGAAATCTTGGGTATTCCGGGTATGACGAGGCCGCCGCCGGAGGTGACGGCGCCTGAGGCGTTCGTCGAGAAGGCCACGGCCGGAACCAGGCAGGCCAGCACCGCCGCAAAGGCGGCTAGCGAGAAATTTTTCGATCGTCTCGGCTTCATCTCTTTCCAGACGCCTACGGAGTTAGCTGGCGGGCTCGCGCTGAAAGAGTTGCGCTACGGAGCAGTGATTGCCTCCGATTCGCCCCTGGGAGAAAGATCTCCCGTTGGTTCCTCCGCCCCCTCCCTTGGAAAGGAGGGGTTCGGCTATAGCTGGGCGCAGTATAAGCAAACGCTAAGACAACGTAAGTGACGCCCGTCAACAAAGCCAGGAGGCAGATACCGGCGGCGTTCCGTATGATGCCGTGTCCGCGTGTCGGCGCCGTAACGCCGCCATGCCCTTTTGCCATGAAGACTCACGTAGCCACACCCGCCAATCGCCAGAGAGACTGGTACGTCGTCGATGCCGAGGGCCAGACCCTTGGCCGCCTCGCGACCCAGCTCGCAGACACGCTGCGCGGCAAGCGCAAGCCCGACTACACGCCGCACATCGACACCGGCGACTTCGTCGTCGTGATCAACGCCGAGAAGATCAAGGTGACCGGCGACAAGCTGAACCAGAAGACTTACTGGCGGCACAGTGGCTACCCGGGCGGCATCAAGTCCCGAACCCTCGCCGAGATGCTCGAGAAGCAGCCGGAAGAGGTGATCCGCAAGGCGGTCAAGGGAATGATGCCCCGCAACAAGCTCTCCCGGCAGCAGCTGCTGAAGCTGAAGGTACACGCCGGTCCGGAGCACCCCCACCAGGCCCAGCAGCCGAAGCCCTTGGAAATCCAGAACTGAGCTAGACGAACTTGAGCGAAGAAGAAAACACCGAAGACGTGACCCCCGAGGAGACTCCCGAGGCCGTGGAGGAGACTCCGGCCGCAGAGGAAGTGGTCGAAGAGACCGCTGTTGTCGAGGAGACCGTCGAGGCTGAAGTCGAAGGCGCCGAGGGAACCGGCGAGGTCGACGTCGAGGAGGCCGCGACAGAGGCCGCCGAGGAGATCGTCGCCGCCGAGGAATCCAGGCCGAAGTCGGACTTGCCCCCGGGTGCCGATCTCGAACCGCTGGTAGAGCCCGAGCCCGAGGTGGAGCTGAGCGCCGAAGAGCTCGCCGCCCGCGAAGCAGAAGAAGAGGAACGTGCCGCCCGCGAGGCAGCCGAAGCCGAAGAAGCTGACGCTCCCGTCGCCAGGCCCGCACCGATCAAGCTCGCCAAGGACGCCCGCTACACGGCTACAGGCAAGCGGAAGCGCTCGGTTGCCCGCGTCATCATCCTTCCGGGTGACGGAAACATCACGATCAACGACCGCGAGCTCGACGAGTACTTCCCCCGGGCCCGCCATCGCACGATCGTCCACTCACCTCTGGTCGCGACCGGTTACGAGACCAACGTGAACATCAAGATCCGCGTTCACGGTGGCGGCATCTCCGGCCAGGCCGGAGCGGTCAGGCACGGTATCGCCCGCGCTCTGACCGAGGTCGATCCCGAGCTTCGTCCCGAGCTGAAGCGCCGCGGGTTCCTTACCCGTGACGCCCGCGCCAAGGAACGTCGCAAGGCCGGTCTCAAGAAGGCCCGCAAGCGGCCGCAGTTCTCGAAGCGCTAGGACCGGACAAGCAGGCGTGTCGACTCCGACCCGCACACTCTTCGGTACCGACGGAGTTCGAGGCCGGGTCGGCGAAACCCTGGATGCTTCTCTCGCCCTGGCGATCGGCCGGGCCGGGACCTCATCTCTGAGGAACTCACGCGGCGTCGAGCACCCACGCGTGCTGATCATCCGGGATACGCGCGAGTCGGGACCGATGCTGGAAGCCGCGCTGGCTGCCGGAATCGCCGAAGCTGGAGGCGAGGTCTACCTGGGCGGAGTCCTGCCGACCCCTGCGGCCGCTCTACTTTCCAGGCACCACGGATTCGACATGGCTGCTGTCGTGTCAGCCTCGCATAACCCCTTCCGTGACAACGGCATAAAGCTGTTTGGCGGGGACGGCGGGAAACTCGACGATGCGACCGAGGCCGGTGTGGAAGCACTGATCTATGAGCCTCCCGCTCCGGCAGAAGTTCCGGGGCGGATTCAGGAACTAAGGGGTGCGGAAGAGGACTATCTACGTGCCCTCGAAAGCCACTTTCGCCTTGACCTCTCGGGCCTGAAGGTCGTTCTCGATTGTGCCAACGGTGCCACCTACAGGGTTGCCGGGCAGATATTTCAGCGGCTGGGCGCCAAGGTTGAACTTCTCGCGGTCGAACCCGACGGCAGGAACATCAATGATGGCTGTGGTTCAACAGATCTCACCCTGCTTTCGGAAGCAGTTGCTGCCTCCGATGCTTCGCTCGGCTTTGCCTTCGATGGCGACGGCGACCGTGTGCTTGCCGTAGATGCCGAAGGGAAGCCATTCGACGGCGACGAGATCATCAGCCTGGTCGCGGTCGCCCGCCATTCTGCCGGCACTCTGGCCGGTGGCGTCGCTGTGACCGTGATGAGCAATTACGGGTTTCACCAGGCGATGAAGGAGAACGGGGTGGAAGTGGCGGTCACCAGTGTCGGGGACCGCTACGTGCTTGAAGCCCTGCGTGACCGGAACTGGGCGCTCGGCGGGGAGCAGTCCGGCCACATCATTTCCACCGATTACGCCCCGACCGGTGACGGCATTGCCGCGGCGCTGATGCTGCTCGAGGCCCTGGGTGGTTGCGACCTGGCAGCCAGCCGGGTAATGGAGAAACTTCCCCAGAAACTTGTGAACGTGGAAGTGGCCGACCGGGATGCAATCGCCGGTGCGGAGCCGGTCTGGACCGAAGTCGACCGGCTCAACGCAGAACTTGAAGGCGAGGGCAGGGTGCTCCTGCGCCCTTCCGGAACCGAACCGCTGGTCCGGGTGATGGCCGAGGCACCCAGCCAGGAACGGGCCGAGCAGATCTGCGAATCCCTCGCCGGGCTCGTCCGGGCGGAACTCGGCTGAAAATCTTCTCCGTGACGCCCGTCTCTTCGGCACGGGACCGTCACGAGTAGCCTTAGAAACTCATGTGCGGAATCATCGGATACGTCGGGGGTCGCCCCGCGGAGGAAATCCTCGTGGCCGGGCTCGAGAAACTCGAGTACCGGGGCTATGACTCGGCCGGAGTGGCCATGCTCGTCCCGGGAGACGGAGTCAAGAACGTTCGCGCCGTCGGAAACCTGGAAGGCCTAAAGGGTGCCCTGAAGGACCCCGGACTACCCGTGGCCGACGAAGCCGCCGGGGATGGCAGCTTCACGGGGATCGCTCACACGCGCTGGGCCACCCACGGTCGCGTGACCGAGGAGAACGCCCATCCACACACCGATGAATCCGGCAAGGTCCAGATCGTTCTCAACGGAATCGTCGAGAACTACGTCCGGCTGAAGGAATGGCTCCAGGAGGAGGGCGTCACCTTCACTTCGGAAACCGATGCCGAGGTGGTCGCCCACCTGATCAGCCGGTACTTCGACGGTGACCTCACCGAGGCCGTACGGAAGGCATACGCAGACCTGCGCGGCCACTACTCGATCGTCGCGATGCACGCCGACGCGCCCGGCGTTCTGGTGGGTGCGCGCAAGGAAACCCCCTTGATCGTCGGTATCGGAGAGGGAGAGAACTTCATCGCCTCGGCGATCCCGGCCTTCCTCAACGAAACCCGGGTCGTGCTGACCATCGACAACGGCGAGATCGTCACCATCAGGCCGGACGGAGTCACCGTCACCACGGCCGAAGGTGAAGCCGTCGAGAGGACCACCGAAGAGGTCGAGTGGGATGACGAACAGGCCGAGAAGGCCGGCTACGACACCTTCATGATGAAGGAGATCCACGAGCAGCCCGAGGCGATCGCCGAGACAATTCTCGACCGCCTGACCGAACATGACAGCGTCGACCTTTCGGACATCGGTTTCGGGGATGACGTCTTCCGGAAGGCGAAACGGATCGTGATCGTCGCCTGTGGCACCAGCTACCACGCCGGTCTGGTCGGCCGTTACGCAATCGAGCGCTGGGCCAGGGTGCCGGTCGAGATGGACATCGCCTCCGAGTACCGCTACCGCGACCCGGTGATCGGCGAGGACGACCTCGTCATCGGCATCACCCAGTCCGGTGAGACCGCAGACACGCTGGCCGCGATGCGCCTCGCCCGTGATCGCGGAGCCAAGGTACTGGCGATCACCAACATCATGGGAAGCCAGGCAACCCGGGATTCGGATGCCGTGCTCTTCACCAGGGCCGGCCTCGAGATCGGGGTCGCGGCAACCAAGACTTTTGTCGCCCAAGTTGCGGCCATGTACCTCGTCGCCCTGCGGCTCGCTGAGCTCCGGGGGACTCTCGGATTCTCCGAGGTCAGTCGCCTGATCAACGAGTTGCGCGCGATTCCGGAAAAGATGGAAGCGACGATCGACTCCGAGTCGGAACGGATGCTCGAGATCGCGAAGCTTCATTACGACCAGAAGTTCTTCCTGTACCTCGGGCGCCACATTGGTCTGCCCGTTTGCCTCGAGGGCGCGCTCAAGCTCAAGGAGGTCTCCTATATCCCGACCGACGCATACGCCGCCGGCGAGATGAAGCACGGCCCGATCGCCCTGCTTGACGAGTCCACGCCAGTCGTCTGCGTCGCAACCGACAGCCCGATCCTCGACAAGGTCCTTTCGAACATGGAGGAAGTGAAGGCCCGCGGTGCCGACGTGATCGCCGTAGCGACCGAGGGTGATGACCGCGTTTCGAAGGTCTCCGAGGAGACGATTGCGGTTCCTCGGACCGACTGGGTGCTCCAGCCCCTGGTCGCGATCCTGCCGCTTCAGCTGCTTGCCTACCACGTCGCCCGCCTGAACGGACTCAACGTGGATCAGCCCCGAAACCTCGCGAAAACCGTCACCGTCGAGTAGCGGACCTCGGGCGTTCGCGCCCTTTTTGGCCCTGTAACTGGGATACCGGCTGTTCGCGCTGGAACCGCAATGTGTTCGCAATTGGTCCCGTTAGGATCGGACCATGTCCAGTTACTTCACGAAGTATTCAATTCCAGCCATTCTTGCCACCGGCCTCGCAGCTCTTGCCATCAGCGCCTGCGGAGGCAGTTCCGATGATTCGGGTGCCACCGAACTCGCGAAGTTCGCTCCGGCCGACTCGACCGTTTTTGTCGAAGGGTCAGTCCAGCCAGACAGCGAGGTTGCCTCGAACGTCGACGCGATGACCGAAACCCTTGCCGGGGTCAACGTCGGCGACCTGATCAAGGAGAACATCAACGCCAGCGGCGACGTCGATTTCGACGCTGACATCCAGCCCTGGCTCGGGCAGGACGCGGGGGTGTTCGTCAGTTTTGATCCGTCGGCACTCGCCCCCGAGACCGACGGGCTTTCCTCCTTCACCTCGACTGAGGGTGATCTGGGCCAGACCATGGATTCCGCCGATGCCGGCGAGAAGTTCGGTCTGGTCGTCCAGACGACCGACCCCGACGCCGCGCAGTCGTTCATCGACAAGCAGGCCGAGAGTGACGGAATCTCGGGAGAGGGTGAGTACGAGGGCTTCTCGTACAAGGTCTCGGCCGATGACGGAACGGCGGTCGGCATCGTCGATGACAACGTCGTGATCGGATCCAGCGAAGCCGAGTTCAAGGCTGCGGTCGACGCCTCCAAGGGCGACAACCTCGCCGACACCCAGGTCTTCTCCGATCTCAAGGATCACGTGGCCGACGGAGCCCTGATGAGTGTCTTCACCGCCAACGATCCCTACCTGGCCGCCCTCAAGGAACAGGGAATTGACCTGAGCGGCCTCTACTCCGCGATGGGAATGGACCTCGAGGGCAGCGGCACGGTGATGAGCATGGTGCCGACCGCCGATGAGATGTCGATGAAGGGCTACACCAACGCCGGGTCTGACCTGACCAGCGGTGACCCCTCGGCCCTGATCGAAACCTTCCCGGCCGACACCATGGTCGCGCTCGGATCGGGTGACGTCGGAAAAAACGCAACGACGATCATCAACGCGCTCAACAAGGAAGGGATCCCGGGCCTCCTCGAGCCCGGTCAGATCGACCAGCTGATGAACGAGGCCTCCCGCCAGATCGATCTGATGGGGATCGTCGAGTCTCTCGACACGGTCGCCTTCTTCGTCAACGGCACTACCGAGAAGAACCTCGGTGGCGCGCTCGTAGCGACCAGCAACAACATCGAGCCGATCGAGAGTTCGCTGCGCGGGATCTCCTCGCTGATCGGTCTCGCGGGCGATGCCAGCGTGCGTCCCCTCCCGGGTAACGTCGCCGGCTTCCGCGTGCTGACTCCGGAACTTCCCGGGCGACCCGTCGTGATCGGCGTCAAGGGGGACCGGATGGTCATTGGCGTCGGGATGAAGGCATCACTGAACGCCCTGACCGGCACCGGCAAGACCCTGGCCGACAGTGACGCCTACAAGGCAGCCGATGCCTCGACTCCGGACGATGGTCTCGACATGTTCGCCAACCCCGACAACATTGCGAAGCTGGTTCTCTCGGCAGGCGCCGGACAGCCCGACGCCAGGGAGATCGCGAAGATCATGCAGAAGTTCCAGTTCATGGCTGCCGGCTCCAGCGACGAGGACGGCACCTTCGAATTCAACATGGGGCTGAACCAGTAGAAGCGCAGGAAAAACCGGAAGTGTCGACCGGGGTCGGGATGGACCTGATCGAGGTGGCCCGTGTGGAGCGGGCCCTCGATCGCCATCCCCGCCTCGCCGATCGCCTTTTCACCCAGGGCGAGCTCGGCTACGCCAGGTCGATGGGCCGGCCCGGCCGACACCTCGCTGCCCGATTCGCAGCCAAGGAGGCAGTGGTGAAAGCGCTCGCTCTGCCTCCTGGTGCCAGCCTCCGGGAGATCGAGATCATCTCCGGTAATAGCGAGGACCCAGCGCCGCAGGTGCGTTTGAACGGAGCGGTTCTGAGCCAGGCGAATGCCAAGGGACTCAAGGTGCGGGTCAGCCTCACACATTCACGGGAGATCGCCGGTGCCGTAGCTGTCGCCGACCGGATGGCCGCAGATCCGGGGAAGGCAGAGGGTTAGTGGAGAGCTGGATTGACCCCGTCTACGACGCTGCGGGAATGGCTGCTGCCGACCGCTGGGCGATCGAAGAGAAGGGCATTCCCTCCCTCGAGCTGATGGAAGCCGCGGGGCGCGGCCTGGCCCGCTGCACGTCCGAGCTGGCGGTCGGGCGGCCGGTGACCGTGGTTTGTGGCAAGGGAAACAACGGTGGCGACGGGCTGGTCGCGGCGAGGCACCTGGCCGAGTCCGGATTCGACGTGCGGGTGATCCTTTTCTCGGACCGCGAAGGCCTCAGTCCTGATTCGCAGGCCAATCTCGACCGTCTGCCGCAGGGCATCGCCGAGATTCACAACGGGCCGGTGCCGGTTTCTTCCCTTGAGGGGGTGGTGATCGACGCGATGCTCGGGACCGGGTTCGATGGCGAGCCACGCGATCCGCTAGCCGGAACCATCCAGTCGATCAACGATTCGGGGCTTCCCGTGGTCGCAAGTGACGTGCCATCCGGGGTCAACGCCTCGACCGGCGAGGCCTCGGAAAAGGCGGTCAGGGCGGAGCGAACGGCCACTTTCCACCAGCGAAAGCTGGGCCACCTGATCGCTCCCGCCAAGCACCTTTGCGGGGTCGTGGAAGTCATTCCGATCGGCATACCGCCCGAGGCACCTGCTCCCGAGGCTGGAGGGGCGATCCGGCCTTCGGTGCTCGGGTTGCTTCCCCGGCGCTCTGCCGATTCGAACAAGTTCACCTCAGGGCGGGTGTCGATCGTGGGTGGTTCCCGCGGTCTGACTGGGGCTGTCTGTCTGGCCGCCGAGGCATCGATCAGGGCAGGAGCTGGCTATGCCACAGCGGCCGTACCTGGAGGGCTCGAGGACGTCTTCGAGGCCAAGCTGACCGAAGTGATGACCAAAGGCTTCGGCGAGGGAGCGACCGCTTTTGAAGGCGCGCAGGCACCCTCGATCGTCGAACATCTCCAAGGGGCCGCATCCGTGGTTCTGGGATCAGGGATCGGCCGAGCAGCAGCCACTGGCGATCTGGTCCGGGAGGTCATCTCCGGCGCCGAATCACCAATGGTCGTTGACGCGGATGCCCTGACCCTGATCGGCTCGGACGCCGGAACACTGAAATCCCGCGAGGGGACCACGGTCCTGACGCCTCACGACGGGGAAGCCGGAAGGCTCCTGGGGCAGGAGTCGGCCGAGATTGCCGCCCACCGTCTCGCTTCGGCGAAGGAACTCTCGAACAGGGCAGGTGCGGTCGTCGTCCTCAAGGGTGATGACACGATCGTCACCGACGGAACCAGGGTCGCGGTCAACACGCTCCCCGCGCCATCGCTCGCTACGGCCGGGACGGGGGATGTACTGGCAGGAATTGTCGGGGCCTTTCTTGCCCGGGGGCTCGACGGATTCGAAGCGGCCGCCGCCGCTGTTCTGGCACACGCAGCGGCGGGGGAGATCGCGGCGGTCGAGGTCGGCAACCGGGACGGCGTGATCGCGACTGACGTGATCAGGGCCATCCCCAGGGCGATGATCCCTCCGGCCGGGTGATCGAAGTGCCCGAAGTGTGTCGTATGGAACGAAAAAGTCGATCTCGATCAGACTCGCACCGGTTGACCGGGGTGGATGGAATAATCTGCGCCGATGCCGACTGTCGCCGAAATCATGGATCGCGAGCCCGCCACCGTTTCGCCGGATGACCCGATCCAGGATGTGATCGAGACTCTCCAGACCAACGACCTTCCGGGTGTGCCGGTTGTGGACGAGGCGAAGAAGGTTCTGGGGATCATTACCGACTCGGATCTGGTGATCTCGAACGAGGATTCCGATTTCCACCTTCCTCACTACGTGAACATCATGGGCGGCGTCGTGTTTCTCGAGTCGACCAAACACTGGGAAGAGCGAGCCAAGAAGGCTTTCGCCGCCACAGCGGCAGACATGATGACCGCCGATCCGATCACAGTCGGACCGGACGAGCCTGCCGAACATGCCGGCCGCCTGATTTCCGAGAAGAAGCACAATCGCCTGCCGGTAGTCGATGACGAGGGCCGACTGGTCGGCGTGGTCACCCGGGTTGACGTTCTGGCCGCCCTCACCGGGGCCTGATGTACGAGCGGGCGGAAGCCCGAATAGACCTCGGCGCGCTGCGGCACAACTGTCGCGTGCTGAAATCCCGCCTGGCCGAGGGCGTCGAGCTGTGTCCGGTCCTGAAAGCGGACGCCTACGGCCACGGCGCCCTCCACTGCGTTTCGGCCGTCGCAGAGTCTGGTGCGGACCGCATTGCGTTCGCCACCGCCAGCGAGGCAGCGCTCGCCCGGAGCGTCGCCCCCGACATTCCACTTCTGGTCCTCGGTGCTCTCGCACCCCGGGAGATCGAGATGGCTATCTCGGCGGGCGCGGACGTATCCGCCTGGGAGCCCGGTTTCATCGCGAGCCTCGCCGATCAGGCTGCCGCATCCGGGCTGGTGGTGGGAGTCCACGTCAAATACGACACCGGCATGGGCAGACTCGGGACAACCGACCCCGACCTGGTACTCGAACTCGCGCGCACCGCCAGTTCCCACCCGAACCTTCGCCTGGCCGCAATCTGGACACACTTCGCAACCGCTGACGAGGAAGACTCGACCTTCCGTGACCTGCAGCGCGACCGGCTGGCTGAACTGGGCGAGCGCGCCCGCCGCGAGTTTCCCGAGGTCAAGCTTCACGCCGCGAACAGCGCCGCCCTGATCGCCGACCCTTCCTGTCATTTCGACATGGTCAGGCCCGGTGTTGCGGTCTACGGGATGGATCCCTTCGGCAACGACCCCGCAGACCATGATCTGCGCCCAGTCCTTTCGCTGCACTCCTGGGTTGCCTCGGTGAAGGATTTCGAGGCTGGTGCGAGTGCCGGCTATGGACGCACCTGGACCGCCGATCGGCCGACAAGGGTTGCGGCGATTCCGATCGGCTACGGGGACGGCGTGCGGCGTGGTCTGTCCAACAAGGGTGAGGTGCTGATCAGAGGTCGCCGCTACCCGATCAGTGGCACCGTCTCGATGGACAACATCACGGTAGACGTGGGTCCGGACTCGGAGGTGCGGGTCGGTGACGAGGTCACCCTGATCGGCAGCCAGGGGGACGAATTGATCCTGGCTGAACGGGTCGCGGAACCGCTCGACACCATCAACTACGAGGTGACCTGCGGCATTTCGCCTCGCGTGCCCCGCGTGGGCCGGGACGACTGAGCCCATGACCGACGTGCTGGCTCTGGACCAGCTCGGTCCCCGAGCCCTCGCCGCACCAAGGGTGGACGTGGTCCGCGAAGTGCTCGCCGGGACTCCGGCCTGGCTGGTCGGAGGGGCGATGCGTGACATCGCCCTGGGGCGGGAAGTCAACGACCTCGATGTTGCGGTGTTGGGCCCTCCTGAGGAACCTGCACGCGCCATCGCCAGGGAACTGGGCGGGGTTGCCTTCGAGCTGTCCGACGAGTTTCCGGCCTGGAGGGTCAAGGACAGGGAAGACGCCTGGCAGGTGGATCTGGCCGAGCTCCGGGCCGGGACGATCGGGCAGGATCTGGCGCTCCGGGATTTCACGGTCGGGGCCATCGCCGCCGACCTCTCCAGCGGGGGAGTGCTGGATCCGCTTGGGGGCCTGGAAGACCTCAAAGCCGGTGTCATCAGAGCTTGCGGTCCCACGTCGTTCAGCGACGATCCGCTCCGCCTGATGAGGGCGGCGAGACTCGTCTCCCAGTTCGGCTGGAAGATCAACGAAGAAACTGTGACGCTGGCCCGGCAGGAGTCACCGAGGGCCGGTGAGCCGGCGGGGGAGAGGACTCTGGCCGAGTTGCTCCTGCTGGTCGGGGGCAGGAACCCCCTGGAGGGTTTCGCCGCCATGGACCGGCTCGGGCTGTTCGACTGGTTGCTGCCCGAGATCGGCGACCTTCATGACGTGGTCCAGGGACCCAATCATCATTTGGACGTTTACGGGCACACGATGGAAGTCGTCGAAGGAGTCCTGCGGATCGAATCGGACCTGGAACGTTTCACCGGCGACCGGGCCCCCGAGGTCTCCGAGTATCTGGCCAGACCGCTGGGCGACGGGGCCACCAGAGGCACGGCCCTGAGACTCGGCGCACTTTTCCACGACTGCGCCAAGCCGCAGACCAGAAGCGAGGACGGGGGGTTCATCTCCTTTCGGGGGCACGACCGGATCGGGGCCGAGCAGATCGAAAGAAGGTTCCGGGAACTGCGCGCCAGCAGAAAACTGATCGGCTACATGGCGGACCTGACCCGTCACCACCTGATTCTCGGCTTCCTTGTGACATCGAGGCCGCTGGATCGGCGCCAGATATTCCAGTACCTCGACCACACCGATCCGGTCTCGCTGGATGTGACATTGCTCACGGTGGCCGACCGGATGGCGGCAAGGGGAAGCGCCTCGATCGCCAGCGAGGAGATGGTCCAGGGGCACATGGAACTGGCCATGGAGATGGTCGGCCACGCCCTCGACTGGGACCGGAACGGGCCGCCAGCCCAGTTCCTGCCCGGAAACGAACTGGCTGAAGCACTCGGCATTGACACTGGTCCGCGGATCGGCGAAGTGATGAAGGAGCTCTCGGCAGCCCGCTTCGCCGGTGAGATCAATGATGCAAACGAAGCTGTAGTGCATGCCCGGCGCTTCCTCGAAGCCGGGTGAGTAGTAGCCTCACCTTCGCATGGCTAAAGAAGAAAAGATCGAGATGGAGGGCGAAATCACCGAAGCCCTCCCGAATACGATGTTCCGCGTCAAGCTTGACAACGACCATGAAGTGCTGGGTCACATCTCCGGCAAGATGCGCCGTCACTACATCCGCATCCTGCCCGGGGACAGGGTCAAGATCGAGCTATCGCCCTACGACCTGACCCGCGGCCGCATCACCTACCGCTACAAGTAGCCGGAGCCCGAAAGGGCACCGAAGCGCAACATTGAGGCACCCAACCGTGTTCCAGTATTCGATGCTTCGCTCCCCCCTCACAACAGACGGCCTCCGGGCCGCCCGGATCCTGATGCTCCTTGCCGCCCTCGCAGCCGCCCTGCTGCTGGCCACCAGCCCGCTTGCTGAAGCGAAATCCACCAAGCGGATCGAGCTCGGCGCACGGAACATAAACACGCTCAAGCCCAACTGCGGCAAGGACTTCAGCCGTGACTGCACCGTCGAGGGCAAGATCACGGCTTTTCAGTCGCTTTCGGCCCGCTACCCAGGCAGGAACTTCGTGGTGCCCTTCAACGGCAAGTTGGTCGCCTGGTCGATTTCATTGTCCAGGCCAACTCGGGTAGATGTCGATAGCAACGGAGCTCAGCTTCCGTTCTTCAACGCGTTGTTCGGTACGCCTTCCCAGGCAGGTGTGTCGATTCTGCGACAAGTCGAAAAGCGAAAAAAGGGTGGGCCGAAGTTCAAACTGGTGAGGAAGTCCGAGGTCAAGATCCTGAACCCGTACTTCGGTTCCAAGGTGACATTCGCGGTTGAGCCGCCGCTGAACGTCTTCGAGGGCAACGTGGTTGCGCTAACCATTCCGACTTGGGCACCAGCGCTCTGGAAGCCCAAGGCCTGCAACAGCACCGCTTTCGAACCCGGGATTCTGAACCCGGTCGCCTGCGATAGAGCCGAAGAGTCGTTTACCTGGCGCGGCAGCAGGGTGCCACAGGATGATCCCCCGACTTGCGGGCTCACCGACGCTAGCGGCAACATCACCGATCAACTTGAGAAATCTGCGCCTCAAACTCGGATCAACTCAACTCGGCGTTATGGTTGCTACTACGGCAGCAACGTGCTGCTTTACTCAGCGTTGATTGTCGGACGCTGACGCGGATTTCGGCTGAACCCGTGGTTCCGTCAACCTCCTAGTTTCGCCCTCATGTACTCTGCCGGGCAGTAACCTAAGGACCTCAAGGAGGAGGATTATGAAGTCGCTTCACAAGGCTGCCGTTGCGATCGTGGTCGGTTTTCTGGCTCTGACGTGTTTGTTCTCGACCGCGGCGAATGCTGCTGTGATCGATGGCACCAATGACCGGGAGTGCCTGGGCGGGACCAGCAGCGCAGACACAATCAGTGGATTCGGGGCTCCTGACCGAATATACGGTTTCGATGGTGCCGACACGGTTTACGGAGGACCCGGCAATGACAGCGGGAGTTACTCCAGCTGCACGGAAGGTATCGGCGGCATCGGGCCTGACCCCATCGTTTTTGTGCTTTCCGGAGGCGCAGGTAACGACGAAGTCTACGGGGGCCCCGGGAACGATCGGATCTATGGAGAGGGCGGTTCAGACGACCTTTACGGCAATGATGACAACGACCAAATCTTCGCTCATGGAGACGGGGTGAGAGACGAGGTTTACGGAAACGCTGGGTACGACGTCTGTTACGTCAACTCAGTGGATTCTGTTCAAGGGTGCGAAGAGGTCAACATTTTGTAGCCTGCGACCCCTCGGCCGCGAAGGACCGACCCTGGGTGCGGTCCTTCGCGGTTTCGTAATGCCAACGTCGGTTTGCGGTTGAGCAAGTAGTGGCTGTGGCTTTAGAGATATCGAAACAGTCAAGCGTGGCTCCATATTTGGGTGACCCGGCTCAGACCGGCATCGACTCGATCCGCAAGTACGCTGCTTTACGGCGGAAACGTACTGCTCTACTCGGCGACCATCGTCGGCCGTTAACCGGTTTTTGATCTGCGGGAAGTATTTCCCGAGGTTGCCTTTCGCTTGACCTTCCGCACCTGTGGCGTAGCCTCGGTGTTAGTTCCGATATGGCCGAAAACCGTTCACAACCGATTGTGAGCCGCCCGGTCTTTCGCCTCGGCGCGCTCACCGCAGCCATTCTGGGTCTGTTCGCCTGCCTTGCTTTCGTTGGAGTTTTCGGTCAGGCGGACGGAAAGAGCAACCGCCGCGTCCTCCTCGGGGCGACCAAGAACAAGGTCACTCCCAACTGCGGGACCCGCGCGACATCACGGGCCTGCATCGCCGAGGGAAAGGTGACCGGGTTCCAGGTCTTACAGCGGGGGGCTAACGGCAGGAACTTCGTCGTCCCCTTCAACCGGGGCAAGGTGGTCGCCTGGTCGATCCAGCTTTCGAATCCGACCCGCAAGGCAAGCCGGCGATACGGCGCCGCCCAGCGTCCTTACTTCAACCGGCTGTTCGGTTCCCCGTCGAGGGCACGGATCTCGATCCTCCGTCAGGTGAACAACGGTCCAAAATTTCCGCCCCGCTACCGCCTGATCAGGGCCAGCGGCACCCAGACCCTGAATTCCTATTTCGGCACCGAGGTCAAGTTCGCGATCAGGCCGCTGAACGTGATCCGCGGGGACATCGTCGCGCTGACGATTCCGACCTGGGCACCGGCGTTCTGGGTTCCGAGGGCGTGCAACCAGGACGCGACCGGAAACTATGCGGTCCCTGCCACCTGCGCGAGGGCCCAACGGTTCAACACTTGGAGAGGAAGCCGGGCTCCTGGGAAATGCATCATCAAGACCGATGCCTTCGACCGGCCGAACGAGGCGCTCCAGAAGTCAAGGCCACAGCAGAAGGTCAACTCGACCAAGCGCTACGGCTGCTACTACGACGGCGGAAGGCTGCTCTACAAGGCCACTGTCGTGGCCCGGTAGGCAGCCTCATAAGTAAGTCGGCGAGCTTCGCCCCGCCTCCATATTCAACCCGCCGGCCCAGAACATCCAAGAATGGATGGGCCGGCTCCGCTTAGTCCCTCGCCAGGCCACCCGGCCCCACGGCTCCCAGAGCCGTGACCGATGTAGCCCGATCATCCATTCATGGATGTAGTGATCGGGCGGGTGCTACTGGGAGGCGGGGCGAAGCTCGCCGACTGCAGTTAAGCCGCGGGGAGGCCGCAGAACTCGCAGGTGGCGAGGTCCCGGGGGGTGAGCTGTTCGCAGCGGCGGCAGACCCGCAGGTTTACCGGGGTGCGGGGGAGGCTCGAACCTTCTCCGGTGACCGGCAGAACGGCGGCGACGGGCTCGAGTTCCTCGCCGGTCTCGGCGTCCCTGTAGACGACGCCGTCCCGGACTGGGGCTATTGCCTCGCGGCCCGAAGCGGGGGCACGAAGACGGTAGATCGGATCGGTGGTTGCGTTTTCAGTCGTCATCAACGTGGAGAATAACCGGCAATGAAGATCCTCATCTTTCACGGCTACCTGCTGCGCGGGACCGGAAGCAACATTTACAACGCAAATCTCGCCATCGCCCTTGCCGGTCTCGGGCACGAGGTCCATCTGCTTTGCCAGGACCGTGAAGCCGAGAGCCTCGACTGGGTAAACGCGGTCGGGACATGGCCCGATGCCACCGGACCCGACTCGATCGGTGATCTTTCCATCGAGCAGCTGCGAGCGGCACGGGAGGGTGAGGGTTCGGTCACGGTCTACCGTCCGCCGATCGGCAACCTGCTGCCCGTTTATGTGGAGGATCCTTACGAGGGGTTCGAGGCCCGGGCCTTCCCGCGCCTGACCGACGAGCAGATCGACTTCTACGTGGGGACCAACGTAGCTGCGGTTCAGGCCGTTGACCGCGAAGTGGGCGGTGTCGAGGCGGCGCTGGCCAACCACCTGATCATGGGTCCGGCGATTCTCGCGCGGTCTGGGATTCGTCCCTACGCGGTCAAGAACCATGGGTCCGACCTCGAGTACACGGTCAAGCCCAATCCCAGGTTCGTGCCTTGGGCCGCTGAAGGGGTGGAGCCAGCCGCGGCGATCCTGGTCGGCTCCCATCACACCGCTGCCTCGATGTGGGAGGCGCTTCCTGGTCTCGGCCTCGAAGAAAAGACCGGCTTCGGCCCTCCCGGGGTCGACACGGAGGCTTTCGCTCCCCTTGCCGCGGGTGACCACGCGGCACGGATCGCTTCGCTTCGCGAGGAGATAGAGAACGAGCCGCCTTCGACGACTTTCGGGCGGGACGCGGACGAAGCAGTCGAGGCGCTCGACCGTTTCGGGGCTTCCGAGGGCCCGAGGGTCATATTCGTCGGCAAGCTGATCGTCTCGAAGGGCGTCGACCTGATCGTCGCCGCGTGGCCGCTCATCCACCGCCAGAACCCGGGTGCGACGCTGTTGCTAGTTGGATTCGGCGCCTACGAGATGGGCCTGCGGGCGCTGGTTACCGCTGTGACCGACGGTGACCTGGAGGCTGCTCGTGAGATCGCGGCGGTGGGCCGGGGGCTTGAGGGCGGGGAGCAGGAGCCGCTTGCCTACCTTGGCGCGTTCTTCGCGAACCCGCCTTCCGGTTATGTAGAAGCAGGTCAGGCGGCCAGGGGATCTATCTCGTTCGCAGGTCGTCTGGAACATGAGGAAGTGGCAAGAGTTGTGCCCGCCGCCGACTCGATGATCGTGCCGTCGACTTTCCCCGAGGCCTTCGGGATGGTGGCTGCCGAAGCCGCCGCCTCCGGGGTGTTGCCGGTCTGCGCCGAGCACTCCGGTCTCGCCGAGGTCACGGCCACCCTGGCCGAGGAAGTTCCGGAGGTGAAATCGATGATCGGCCTGCCACTGGGGCCTGGCGCGGTGGTGGAGCTGGCCGGGAAGGTCAACCGTTGGCTGGCTCTGGAGGCCGACGATCGAGCGCGAATCGGCCAAAACATTGCCGAGTCCGCAGATAGGAATTGGAGTTGGCAGGGCGTAGCGAGGGATGTGATTTCCGCATCAGCAGGCGAAGTTCGGAAAGTTGGCCGGGACTGACGCGAGGGTCACGGACCTTTCGTCTGCCGCTTCAATAGAATGGCTCTCGCCTCATGACTCGTCTCCCGATTTTGAAAATGGTGCTCGCCACGATCGTCCTTGGCGTAATCCAGTCCGTGATCCTGCTGCAGTTCAACTGGTTCGGCGATGACGCTTCCGTCGAAGCCGGACCGATCGACACGCTGCTGGATGTGACCGTCGTAATTTCCTCCTTCGTCTTCGCGATCGTCTGCGTCGCGCTTGGCTACGCACTGATCAAGTGGAGGGCCAAGCCAGGAGACGAGAGTGACGGGCTCCCGATCCACGGCAACACCAAGCTGGAGATCATCTGGACAATCATTCCGGTGATCATCGTCCTCGGCCTCGGCGGTTACTCGTGGGCCGTCCTGAACGACATCGAGAAGAAGGACGACAACGCGGTACGGGTCAACGCGTACGCCCAGCAATTCGCCTGGACCTTCGGTTACCCCGAAGACGGCAACAAGTGGTCCGAGGGCATCCTTCACGTTCCCGTCAATCGCCAGCTGATCGTTGATCTTCAGGCCCAGGACGTGATCCACTCCTTCTGGGTCCCCGATTGGCGCATCAAGATGGACGCCGTGCCGGGTCTGGCAACTGAAGTGATCGTCACGCCGGACAAGGAAGGGACATACCCTCTGATCTGCGTCGAACTCTGCGGCGTCGGACACACGACGATGCGTGCGCTCGTAGTCGTCCAGTCCCAGGAAGAATATGAAGCCTGGCTGAAGAAGCAGACGACTGAGGTTCCTGAGGACCTGTTGCTGACCGGCGATCAGTACCGCGAAGCCCAGGCGAAAAAAGAAGAGCAGTCCGGGGGCATTGAAGGAAGCGGGGTCATTGAAGAATGACGTCCTCGCTCCGTAACCCGATGATGGAGGTCATGTAATGGCAGCGGCAATCAGGCAGCCGGGTTGGTACCGAGCGGCAATCGGCACCGTCCTTGGCGCGGCTTTCGGATTTGTTCTCGTTATCGCGCTTCGCGCGATCTCCGGCCTGGACCTGTACCAGACCGAGCAGACCGGTTACCCGCACGTAATCGTCCCGCTGATCACCGCCCCGTTCGGCTTCCTGTTCGGTTTTGGTGCCTTTGACTACTGGTTCCGCTGGGCAGCCGGCAAGCCGACGATCCCTGAAGATCACTCGGGACATGGCGCTTTCAGCTGGAAGGACTACTTCAAGTTCAACACCGACCACAAGGTGATCGGCACCCAGTACGTCGTCACCACCATGATCTTCTTCCTGATCGGTGGTCTGCTTGCCCTCCTGATCCGCGCCGAGCTGGCGCAGCCCGGCGGCCAGATCGTCGCCGCCAACACCTACAACGGCCTTTTCTCGACTCACGCCGTGGTGATGATCTTCCTTTTCATCATTCCGGTCTTCGCAGGACTCGCCAACTACGTACTTCCGCTGATGATCGGCGCGCCGGACATGGCGTTCCCGAGACTGAACGCCCTCTCGTTCTGGCTCCTGCCGATCGCAGGCATCATCTTCCTGGCCAGCTTCCTGGTTCCCGGCGGCGCCTTTGACGCTGGCTGGACCGGCTACGCGCCACTCTCTACCGGCGCCCCATTAGGGCAATCCTTCTTCAACATAGGCGTGCAGTTCGCGGGTGCGTCATCCATTGCAACCGCTCTCAACTTCCTGGTCACGATCATCACCATGCGTGCGCCCGGAATGAACCTGTGGCGCATGCCGCTGCTGGTCTGGGCCAACCTTTCGACCTCGCTGCTGGTCGTCGGTGCCACCCCGTTTGTGGCCGGTGCCCAGTTCATGGTCTTCTTCGACCGCATCCTCGGGATGAACTTCTTCAACTTCCTCGAGGGCGGCGACGTCATCTCCTACCAGCACATCTTCTGGTTCTATTCGCACCCAGCCGTCTACATCATGATGTTGCCCGGCTTCGGGATCATCTCCGAGATTATTTCCACCCATGCCCGAAAGCCTGTTTTCGGCTACCGGCTCATGGCCCTCGCCCTGATCGGCATTGTCGTTCTGTCCTACTCCGTGTGGGCCCACCACATGTTCGTCGCCGGCATGTTCAGCTGGCTACGGGTGCCGATCATGATCACGACCCTGTTGATCGCGGTCCCGACCGGAATCAAGGTCTTCTCCTGGCTGGGAACCTTGTTCTACGGCAAAATCCACACCTATTCGACGGCCATGCTGTTCTCTTTGGCCTTCATCATCACCTTTACCGTGGGCGGGATCTCCGGCGTCATGCTCGGGATGATTCCGATCGACATTCACGTTTCGGATACGTACTTCGTCGTCGCGCACATCCACTTCGTTCTCTTTGGTGGCTCGGTGTTCACGATCTTCGCCGGCATCTATCACTGGTTCCCGAAGATGACGGGTCGCATGTATGACGAGCGGCTCGGCCGGATCCACTTCTGGGGCACCGTTATCGGAACCTGGATGACCTTCATTCCGATGCACTGGATCGGCATGGATGGCATGCCCCGGCGTGTGGCTGACTACGCCACGTCGTACGGCGACTGGAACCTGCTGATCTCGGTTTCGGCCTTCGTTCTCGGCGCGGTCCAGCTGGTCTTCCTCTACAACATGATCGTCAGCTGGCGCTTTGGTCCCAAGGCAGGCAACAACCCCTGGCGTGCCAACACCATCGAGTGGCAGGTTTCCTCGCCGCCGCCGGTGTTCAACTTCGACGAGATCCCGAGGGTTGTCGGCGGACCGTACGAGTACGGCACGCCCGGCGCCCGCCACGCCATCATGGGTGGCGAGGGTGAAGGTGCCGAGGTACCCGAGACCAAGCCCAGCACGGTGACGGCCCCATCATGAGTCGTCCCCTGCTCATATTCCTGAACGAGGTCGCTGGCGGGCGGAAGCTGCTCGAAGCGGCCCGTGAGAAGGCAGCCGATGCCTCGTACGTGGTCGTTGTGGCCCCGCAGAACCAGCCTTCGGTTGGTCAGCTTTTCGCGCCCGAAGAGCGTGAGGAGGCCGCCCGCGCCCGCGTCGACGTGACGCTGGCGGTGCTGGACGAGTTCGGCATCGAAGCGATCGGCGAGGTTCTGGATCCCGATTACGACCTGGCACTCGGAGACGCGATCCGCAGCCACCGGCCTTCTGAAGTACTTCTCTCCTGCACGTACGACTTCCGCTTCGGGCTGACCCGACGGGACCTGCTCGAGTGGGCTGAACTCACTTACGGCGACGTCACGAAGATCACTCACATTCCAGTGCGTATCGAAGACGACTCGATCAGTCTCAACGTGACTCACACGCTGGTCGTAGCCAACCGCACTCTTACCAGCGAAGACCTTCAGAAGAGGCTGCTGGATCCTTCCGGTGAGCTTCCTCACCGCTACACGATCATCGCGCCCGCCGCCGACGACGTTTCCGAGGCCACTGTCGCCCGGAACCTCGCTTCCGTGCTGGCCAAGCTCTACCACGCGGACATCGACGCGACCGGGCAGCCGATGAGCCCCGATCCGTTCGACGCCGTGAAGAACGCAATCGAGCATTACCGCGTGGACGAAGTGCTGATCTCCACCCTGAGCGGCGAGGAGTCTCACTGGCTGAAGGAAGATCTGGTCGGAAGGGTCCGCGAGATCACCGACAAGCCAGTGGTTCACCACGAAGCGGGCAGCAGCCCGGAGGCAGTAGCCGCTGTGGTCGCCGAGGGCGAAGCTCCGGCCCCATCCGAAGAAGATTCAACCGCTGAAAAGAGCGAGGCATAGAGATGGAAAGCGCAAGCATCCCCGCTCACGGCCACGATCACGCCGAAGACCATCATCACGGGCCTCCCGAGGCTCACCAGAGCGCCCGGATCGACCGCACGATCCTCGGCATCCTGCTCTTCATCCTGTCGGAAGTCATGCTGTTCGGCGCTTTCTTCGCCGCCTACTTCTTCCTCCGCGTCGTCGCTGACCCGGCTTCCTGGCCGCCCGAGGGCATCGAGCTCCCGGTTCTGATCGCCGGCATCAATACCGCCGTACTGATCTCTTCCTCTTTCACCATCCACTACGCGCTCGAAGCGATCAAGCACGGCAACCACCGCGGTCTCAAGCTCGGTCTCACTATGACCTGGCTGCTTGGCGCGACCTTCCTCTTCATCCAGATCAACGAGTACATCCACATCGGCTTCACGCCGCGTGACGGAGCATTCGGATCGATCTTCTTCAGCCTCACCGGTCTTCACGGCGCCCACGTCTTTGTCGGCTTGCTGCTGCTGACCTTCGCCAACATCCGCGCCTACCGCGGACACTTCGGCCCGGCACAGAAGGATCACCTCGGTGTCGAGGTGCCAGGTATCTACTGGCACTTCGTCGACATCATGTGGATCATCGTGTTCCTGGCGATCTACATCATCTGAGGCCGGACATGAGCGATCCCGAGGTCCGGGAGGGAGAAGAATCCACGGAGGTGGAGGAGTCGCCGGTTCCCGCGCGGGACGAGAAGTTCGGACTGAACCTAGGCAATCCGCTGGAGTCCGAGGGAGCGGCCTTCAGCTGGCTCGTTGTCGTGATCATCGCCGCCGTTTCGATCGGGGCGGTGGCCAAGCTGATCTCGCCGCTGGCGTCAGTTCTCTGGACCCTGATCCTTCTCGGGATCCTCGCGGTGCCGATTTTCAAGGGTCTCAGGCACCAGCTGGGCAGCCCGGACGAAGACGAGTAGCGTCGCTACCTGATCCAGTAGGCCTTCAGCAGCGTCTCATCGATCTCCCAGGTGGTCTTTTCGCCACCTTCGAAGTGATGGATGACGCCGGGGGCCAGTTTCAGCTCGCTGCCATCCTCGAACAGCACCCTGCCGTTGCCGGTGATGACCATGAATGACTCTTCGACTTCGGTGTCCGTCACCACGCCGGGCGTTAGCTGCCAGAGACCGGCGACGGAGCCGTCTGAGGCTTCCAGGAGGGTCAACTCGGATATTTCAGGGGTCCCGGAGACAATCTGGTCGGGCTCAGGCGGATCTGGAGTCAGATCCTCGAGCACGGGGTGTCGGTTCATGATTCAGATATCCGTTCTGTCGCAGATCACAGCGACGTAGAGGTCGTTCACGTTGGTTCCGGTGGGTCCAGTCACCAGAAGGTCGTCAAGGACTCTCAGGGCCTCTCCTGAGCGGTGAGATTCGAGACTTCCCGGGATGTCCAGGCCCAGCCTGGCGGCCCTGCCGGCAGTTTCGCCATCGCAGACCGCCCCTGCGGCCTCGGTGCCGCCATCCGATCCGTCGGTGTCGAGGAAGACGGCTGCGACCGGTTCGCCCACGAGGGCGAGGCCTGCCGCGAGCGCGGCTTCCTGATTTGGTCCTCCCTCCCCGAAAACTCCGTCGCCCAGGACTACGGTTGCCTCACCGCCACAACCGATCAGGACGGTGCCACTGTTGCCAGCCCCCAGTTCTTCCAGGGCCCGGGATGCCACATGCTCACCGATCCAGGCGGCGTCACCCTCTAGCGTCGTGCTGAGGACGATCGGGTCCAGACCGCGGTCCCTGGCGGTTTCGACCATTGCGTCGCAGACCCGCTGGCCGTTGACGAGCATGAAATTGGAGATCCGGATCGAGCCGAGGTCCGGTGAAGCCGCGCCGTCACCCTCGAGATGTTCAAGGACCGAAGCCGGGACCCGTTCCAGCAGGTCGTGCCTCTCGAGCACGTCGATCGCATCCTCGGGAGTCGAGCTGTCCTGAGTGGTGAGGTCGGCAAGTACGTCGAGCTGGTCCCCGGCTACATCGGAGATCGTGAGATTGATGATTCGCGCCGGTGACATCCGCGAGGCAAGCCTGCCCCCCTTGATTCGGGAGACGTGCTTCCTGACGGTGTTGATCTCGCTGATAGTCATTCCGGAGGAGACCAGCAACTCGTTCAAGCGCCGTTTCTCTTCGAAGGAAACGCCTTCCGGGGGGAGGCAGAGGAGGGCGGACCTTCCTCCGGTGAAGCAGGTGATGACCAGATCTCCGGATTCAGCCTGATTGGTGATCTCGACGATCCTTTCTGCTGCCCTGACCGAATCAGGGGATGGGATCGGGTGGTCGGAGTGGAGCACCTTGAGGCGCCCGGAATCCGCCTCCACACCTCGACGAAGGACGATCGCCCCCAAGTCGATCCTCTCGCCGAGGGTCTCTTCGAGCGCCAGGGCCACAGGAAGCGTCGCCTTGCCGGCACCGAGGATGATCAGCCGGTTCTCGTCCTCCAGTCGGAAGAACTCGTCTTCAACCTCGACACCATCCTCGACCAGCCGGATCGACTCTCGTACCGCCTGCCCGCCGTCCGCGGCCGTCAGGCCGTCCTCTGCGATCTCCAGGGCCAGCCGCCGGAGATCGACCAGCCCATGTTCAAGAAGCTTTGACTTTGAAGTTATGGCCATCTAGCGCTCCAGACTTCATTGTCACGAGCGGTCGGGACGCCTAATTCGAGACGGCCGGGTCCGGGTGGCGACGGAGCGCGCCCTTGGTGCCTGGAGTGATCTGCCCGGCGGTGGCCACCGACCAGAGAACCGCGACCCAGAGAAGCGTTGCGAGGGCGACGTGGCACCAGACCAGCCAGGCCGGCAGGTGAAGCTGCCACTGAAGGATCCCGATGCCGATCTGGAGGCAGATCATGCCGAGGGTCACGAATAGGGGCTTCTGGGCCCTGGAGTCGCCGCCCTTGCGGCGCACGATAAAGATCACGGCTACGACAGAGAGAGCGAAGATTACGGCCATTGCGGCGTGGCGCTGGACGATCCACTCGAGAGTGTCGACTCCCTTGAAGTCGAATCTTCTCACCAGTTCTTCGTTGTGGTCCCCCGGATGGGGCCCGGAGGCGGTGGTGATCGTGCCGAGGAAGATGGTCAACTGGCCGACCGGGATCAACGCCCGTACGGCCCAGGTGCTGACCCAGTCCGTCGAGTACCTGCGCTCTCCCGGCTCGTACCTGGAGCACCAGCAGAGAGCGAAGGCCGCATCGATCAGGATCATCGACAGGATGAAGTGGAAGATGACCAGCTCGGGAGGCAGGTGGTAGTAGACGACGAAGGCTCCGAGCACGATCTGGCCGATGACTCCGAGCGGAAGGAGCGCACCGATCCAGACGAGGTGCTTGCGGTACGGGCGGCGGAAGAAGGCAAGCAGGCAGGCCGCAATGACCGCGATGGAGACGATCCCGGTCAGGAGCCGGTTCCCGTACTCGATCCAGGCGTTGATCTGGGCCGGGGCTACGTAGCCGCCATAACACTTGGGCCAGTCCGGGCATCCAAGTCCGGAGGCGGTGAGTCGGACGCCCGCACCGGTGAAGACGATCCCCACCAGCGTGATGAGCGCGATCAGGGTTATGACCTGATAGCGCTCAGGCGAAATGCTGAACTGCCGGATGCGGTCCAGCAGGCGGGAATCAGCTCTGGCCATCAGCCGCAGCTGATGTGACGAGGAAGTCGATCAGCTGATTCAGCTCCTCGGGGCTGATCTTGGTGCCGTAGTCGGAGGGCATTGCGTTCGGGTAACCCGGGGCGATGACGGCGCCGGGGTTCACGATCGACTGGCGGATCTCGGCCTCGGTCATGTCGGGGATGACCTCGTCGAGATTCGGCCCGAGGTTGCCGGCCGACTGGGCGGCCGCGAGAACATGGCAGCTTCCACAGCCATTGTTGGCGTAAACCTGGGCGCCGGGACCCTCGCCAGGAGCTTCGGGGGGCTGGATACCGGGGACACCCGCGACGGCAGCGACGTAGGCGGCGACATCTTCAAGGTCATTGCCTTCGAGGATGTTTGCCGGCATCGCGATTCCCGGGTAGCCGGGCTGGACTTCCTGCGGGCGGATCACCTGGGCGCGAACCACACCCTGAATGGTGTCGTCATCCATGCCGGCGAGCCGGGCTGCAGCAAAGGCGTCGTCAAGGTTCGGACCCTGGACCCCGGTGCTCGCCGCATGGGCAAGGACGTGGCAGGTTCCGCAGTTGGCGTTGAAGAGCTGACGGCCACGATCCTGAAACCCGAGCTCCTCCGGGTCGGAGTTCGATGAGGACGAACCACAACCGGCGATGACCGCGCCAAGGATGGCAACGGAGGCGAGGAGGACGGGCAGCTTGGTCGACAACTTGTTCTTCTTCATGGCGTTCGGTGAGGCCCGGCCATTCTATAGACCAGAGCGGCACCGTTGCCTCGTCGTCCCCTGCGACCGGCCGAACCCATTTGAGACAACTCGCACGATCAGGTACGCTGGCAACGATCGTTACAAACTCCTGGAAGGGATCGGATGCGCGTAAGTGTCGGGATGTCGGATGTCGTGTTGCGGGTCGGGCCGGACCACACCCTCCGCGAGGCCGCCAGGAAGATGGCTGACCGGTCCGTCGGTGCCGCGATAGTCGAGCACGAAGAGTGGCCCGGTCCACAGATCCTGACCGAGCGTGACGTCCTCAAGGCGGTAGGTAATGGCCTTGACCCCGACCGGGAGAAGGTCTGTGATCACATGAGTGAAAGGGTGATTACCGCGTCTCCCGAATGGAGTCTCGAAAGGGCCGCCACGGAGATGTCAAAGCGTGGCATCCGGCACCTGACCGTTTACCGGGACGGTGAACTGGTCGGCGTCCTCAGCATGCGCGACATCATGCGCGTCTGGACCAGCGACGGAGCGACCTCCAGCCAGGCTGGAGCCACAAACAGCCAGCCGGTCTAGCGGCGGGGCGAAGCTCGCCGACTACTTGATTGCTACTCGGCGGTAGGGGCGGTGAAGCTCTCGACCGGAAGCTCGGCGCGGGCGTCTTCCTGCTCGCGGGGCAGCGAGTAGAAGGCGCGACGACCTTTCTTGATCATGCTGCGGAGGGAGAAGAGGCAGAAGAAGAAGCCGACGAAGGCGTAGAACCAGGCCGGGAACATGAAGTCGTTGGCGTAAAGCCCGGCGACGAGTCCGACCACGCCAAGGGCGAAAACCGCCGGCGCAAAGGACGGAGCGGGAAGCTGGATCGTTTCGGTCGGCTTGGTGATCTGGCTCATGGTCGTTCCTAGTTGGCGATGTACAGAACCGCGAGGACGAAGGTCAGGGCGAAGATCGCTGCCGAGGTGGATCCGAGCAGCATGCCCGTGGTGAAGTTCTTCTTGGAAGTATTCCGGTCCATTAGGACTGTATTTCTATCTTAAGCGGCGGCTACTGCGGCTACTGCCATGGAAATGAACAGCAGGGCCAGGTAGGCCAGGGAGTAAAGGTATGCCTGCAGCGTGATGCGCGGGCCGGGCTTTCGCCAGAGCGCGAAGGAGAAGCCGGTGTAGATCAGTCCGAGCACGACCGAGGCGGCCAGGTAGAGCGGCCCTAGCAGGCCGGTGCAGTACGGGCCTACGGTGAATCCGACCATGAAGATCGTGTAGATGAGGATCGACTGTCTGGTCGCTTCTTCGCCCTTGACCACAGGGAGCATCGGGACCCCGGTCTTCGCGTAATCGTCCTTGATCATCAGCGATAGCGCCCAGAAATGGGGGGGTGTCCAGAAGAAGATGATCAGGAAGGGCCACATCGCGTCCAGGGTCAGGCTCCCGGTCGCGGCTGCCCAGCCGACCAGCGGCGGAACGGCCCCCGCGCTGCCGCCGATCACGATGTTCTGCGGGGTAAGCGGCTTGAGCCACAGCGTGTAGAGGAAGACGTAGCCGAACAGTCCGACCATCGCCAGGGCAGCTGCGAGGAAGTTGACGGTCAGCCAGAGCTGAATGAAGGAGATGGCACCGAGTGCAATACCGAAGATGAGGCCGTGAATCGGCTTCACCCGTCCGTCAGCCAGGGGCCGGTCCTTGGTCCGCTGGTTCTGTGCGTCCCTGTTCCGGTCGATGTAGTGGTTGATCGCACCGGATCCGCCTGCGGCAAGGTAGCCGCCCAGCATGGTCCAGAGGATCGTCGAGAGGGCCGGGCCGGCGGGGTCGGCGACGAACATGGTCGCCACCGTGGTCAGCAGCAACAGGCTGATGATCCGCGGCTTGGTCAGCGAGATGTAATCCCGCACGAGCGGGATCAGATCAAGCTGCAGGCCGGACTGCGCGGGCCGCGCGGTCGGCCGGTGACGCGCTGAGCGCGCGTCGGCACCGGAGTTCATGACATTCAGGCTACCGGCTGAGCCGCACTTTCGGCCTCTGCGGTCTCATTGTCGCGGCGAACGATCGCCTCGCGAATGTCACGCATCGGTCGGGTGCTGCGGACGTCCGGCAGGACGTCGAAGTTGTGCGCCGGGGGCGGCGACAGTGCCAGCCACTCGAGCGAGTCGCCCCGATACGGATCGGGAGTGGCAGCCGGCTCTTCGTGGCGGCTCATGATGAGGTTCCCGACGGCGAGCACGATCCCGACGAACAGGATCAGGGTGCCGACCGCGGCGATCAGGTTGTAGACCTCGAAGTCTTCGAAGCTGAAGTACCGGTACGAGTCGGTGACCTGCCCGGCTACTCCGGCAAGGAACAGCGGCAGAACCGCGATCAGGGTTCCGACGAACATCAGGCCGAAGGACTTGTTCGCCCGGTCCTCGTTCAGCTGCTGACCGGTCATCTTGGGGTACCAGTATGTGACCGCGGCGAAGCCGCCGAAGACCACGAAGCCGATCAGCGCGAAGTGTGTAGCCGCCCAGGCGTCATAGGTCTGCGAGAGCTGGGTGGCGACTGCGATTGTCGACTGGGCGATCTCCGCGGCCAGGCCGATCGATGCGAGCGACAGGGCTCCGAGAGCGAAACGAAGCGGAGCCCGCATGTGGAAGTCGCTCTTGCTGACGGTCGAGATCAGGTTGTAGAAGATCAGGCCGAAGGGCACGATCAGGGCGATTGCCATGAACATGCCGAAGTACTTCCAGCCGCTCGGGATCGGGGCGGTCAGCATGTTCTGGCTCCAGGCCAGGGTGCCGATGATGGCGATCGCAATCATCGAACGGGTGACCGACTTGCGGGGCAGCTCCCTGCCGGTGAAGGTCTGGACGATTTCGCCGATCGCGGCAAGGAAGGTGATCGCGGCCGACATGTAGATGGCGGTGAAGAAGATGTAGGAGAGGTGCTGCCAGAGGATCGGGGATCCGCCGGAGTCGCCGGCGAAGAAGCCACCGCCGCCGAGACGATCGATCATCAGCATCGTGATGGCCGCGAGGAAGATCGGGGCGACGACGACGAAGAGCCAGGTGACGATGGCTCCGGCCCAGGTGAAGAGCGGCGCGCGGCGCCAGGCCATGCCCGGGGCGCGAAGGTTATGGAGCGTGGTCAGCAGGTCGATCGCGACCATCAGCAGGCCGAGGGTGACCAGTCCGGTCGAGGTAATCCAGACGTCGACACCGTTATTGGGCGAGAAGGTCGCGTCAGAGAAGGGGGGCAGCGGGTTGATTCCGGCTTCCGGGGGCGTGAACAGGAACGACCCGTAAAGCAGGATGCCTCCAAAGATGAACATCCAGAGACCGATCTGGCCGACCCGGGGAATCGCGGTGGTGCGGGCACCGATCTGAAGCGGCACCACGTAGTAGAGGAGGCCGATGATCAGCGGCATCGCGACCAGGAAGATGGCGGTCTCTCCATATACGGAGAGGAGCCGGTCGAAAGTGATGCCGTCAAGGAAGACGTTGGAGGGAACCGCAAGCTGAAGCCTCAGCAGGAGAAGTTCGAGTGCGGCGAGGAAAACGGAACCGAAGGCGGACGAGATGAGGATCCGTCCGACGTCCTTGTGATCGGCGCTGGAGGCGAGTTCAGCCCAGCGGGCCTGGCGCGGCTTCGGACCGTCCGACGAGATCTCGGGCCGGGTGGGCGGCATCGACTGGGGGTAGCTGGTGGTGCGGCTCATTCTGAGGCAGCGCTTTCGATCTGGTTGTTCTGGATTTGATTCTCGGTCTTCTCGGCCTGCATCTCGGAGATTTCCGATTTCTTGCGTTCCAACTCGAACTCGGCTTCAACCTTGTCCTGCGCGAACTGGATCTCCTTGCGGAGGAGGTCGATAGCGGCTTCGTACTCGGCGGGCGGTACGACGTGGACTTCGATCCCCATCGTGTCGTAGCCCTGGCCGGAGAGCATCGATGAGCGGTTCTCGTAGATGCCGGGCTCATCGGCACGGAAGTAGATGCTGTTCGTCTTGCCAGGGATCGCCTGTGCCTTGCCGGTGAGCTCAGGGAGGTTCCAGCCGTGGACGACGTCGGTGGACTCGAGGTCGAGCTGGACCGTCACGCCAGCGGGCACGACAAGCCTGCGGTAACTGAAGGAGGCGTTCGGGTAGTCGAAGCGCCAAAGCCACTGCGATCCGGTGGCCCTGATCTGGAGCGGCTCACCCTTGACCTGTCCGGCGACCGGCTCGGCGTTGACTGCCGGAATCTCCCGTGACTTGTCGGAGAAGATCGTTGCGACCACGAAGAGGGCAAGAGCGAAAACGCTCAGGCCGACCGCGAGCTTGACCTGGGACACGTTGCGGCCCTGCTTGGGGCTGACGGCGCGAGTGCGGGGACGGGCGGCCCTGAGGATCGCGAGGTTGACCGCGACGATCACCACGAGGATCACCACGAACAGGATCCAATGCAGGGTATTTCCGTCCTCGATTCCGGGCGAGGCGGCATCCGGATTCAGCGACAGAGCCATGGCCGGGGACGCATTCAGCGCGAAGGCGAGGAGTACGCCGGCCAGAGAGATGAACAGAGACACTGGTTTTCTGGATCGAGGCAGCAAGACGCGGGCCATTCTAATCGCAGGAGCGGAGGCCGCGCCGCGCCGTCGCATACGCTTCCGATTCGGGATGAGATTGCCGACCTCTTTGAAGCCCCGGCGGTCCACCAAAAGGACTGCCATCAGACTCGCTGCCGTGGGTGCGATGGCGGCCGCCGTAATCGTCCCTCACGTGCGACGACAGCTGAAGATCCCGACCGCCGTCACCGTCGCTTCAACCGTCTCTGCGCCGCTTGCCATAGCGGTTCTGTGGCCCAGGTCCCGGCGTCGTGACCTCGGACTCTTTGCTGCACAGATGTGGGCATTCGCGGTTTGCCACGAACTGCCTTACGACAATCCGAAGCGCCTTCGCGAGCGCCTTTATGTGGAGTATCCGATCAAGATCGACCGCTGGATCGGCCGCGGTGTGCTTCCCAACGCCCGACTGCAGAAAAGGCTGCACCAGGGTCGCTTCGGCAACGATCTGACCAAATTCGCCGCCTGGACCCACTGGTTCTGGTTCGTCCAGCCGTACGCTGCGATTTTCTGGATCCTGATCCGGAACAACGAGAAATTCCCCCAGTCGGCCCGACAGCTGGCCGCCACGTTCGATATCGGCTGCGCGATGTATTTCGCGATTCCGACCGCTCCCCCGTGGTGGGCGGCCGAGAATGGGTACATAGACCCGAAGATCGCGGACGAGCACGTGAAAAGGGTGATGCTTGAGTACGGAGAGAAGCTCTTGGGTCCCGCCTGGACGAGGATCTTCGGAACGCTGGGGTCGAATCCATGGGCGGCGATGCCGTCCCTTCACTTCGCAACGGCGCTGATGGCGGCGATCCTGTTGAGCGACGCCGGGGGCAAAGTCGAGGGGACCCTGGGCTGGGCCTACGCCCTGTCGCTTGGATTCGCGCTCATATATCTGGGGGAGCACTATGTGACCGACCTGCTGGCCGGGGCCGGAGTGGTGCTGCTTGCCCGCAAGGGTGAGCCACTGGCTCGGCCGATCGTCCATATGGTCAATCGCCGGCTCCAAAGACTCGAGGCCCTCGCAGCCGGCGGATGACCGACTCCCCCGAGCGGCGACCTGAAGAGGAGCTCGAGGAAGGCGACGGCCTTCCGGTTTTCACGACGAAGGGTGTGATCCAGACTTTCGCGCTGATCATCCTGCTGGTCGTCGCGATCTACTTCCTGCTGCCAAAGCTCGCGGGCTTCGGCGACGCGATCGGAATGCTCGGTGAGGCCAACCCGGTCTATGTCGGCATCGCGATCGGCTTCTGCATCCTCTCCTTCATCACATACATAGCCCTGTTTCGGGCGGTGGTGGGAGGGGAGAGCTTCCCGATCACCTGGCGGGAGGCCTACGAGATAAACATGGCCGGGTTCGCAGCGACCCTGCTGTTCTCCGCCGGTGGCGCGGGTGGCGTCGTACTCACGTACTGGGCGCTAAGGCAGGGTGGCATGGAGCGTCGCAACGTCGGCACGAGGATGATCGCCTTCATCGTCCTCCACTATCTGTTCTACCCGCTGGCCGTCTTCGTGTTCGGAATCCTGCTGGGCACCGGAGTGTTGAGCGGGTCGACCACGGTCTCGCTCACCTTCGTGCCGGCGGCGATCGCCCTGATCGTGATGATTCTGGGTGGGGCGCTTGCCCTGGTACCGGCCGACATCGAGCGCCGGATCGACTCGTTCTCTCGTCGGCACTCGGGCGTCAAGTTCCTGGCCAGGCTCTCGACGGTTCCTGCGACCGTCGCCGACGGAACCCGGACGGCGCTGAAGCTGGTGGCGAACCCTTCCCGCGCCGGATTGGCCGTGGTCGGCGCGATCGGTTTCTGGGCTGCGAACATCGGGATCCTGTGGGCATCATTCAAGGCTTTCGGGATCGCGATCCCATTCGGGGTCGTGGTGATGGGGTTCTTCATCGGGATGGTCGCCAACCTGATCCCCTTCGTCCCGGCCGGAGTCGGCGCCGTCGATGCGGGAATGATCGGAACCTTCGTGCTGTTCGGATTCCCAGAGGAGCAGGTCTTCGCGGCAGTACTGATCTACCGCCTGGTCGCGTTCTGGCTGCCGATACCACCTGGCGTCGCAGCCTTCTTCCAGCTCCGGAAAACGGTCAAGCGCTGGAAACGGGACGGCCTGCCAATCGACCGTCCGCCGAAGCCAGGTCTGATCGAGGAGATCCTCTGAAAGTGGAAATGACCGGCTGGCGCTACACTTACTTCAGAAAGTAAAGTAAAGAGACCGGAACACGAAATCAGGTACGGAAATGAGTGAAACCCAAGTCGAGAACATGATCATCATCGGTGGCGGGCCTGCCGGCTACACCGCCGCGCTCTACGCCGCGAGGGCGGAGCTCAGTCCGCTCGTGTTCGAGGGTTTCCAGTGGGGCGGCCAGCTTCAGAACACGACTGACGTCGAGAACTTCCCCGGTTTTCCGGAGGGCATCATGGGTCCCGAGATGATGACCCGCTTCCGCGATCAGGCGGAACGTTTCGGCACCCGCTTTGTCACCGATGACGTGGACCGGGTGGAACTGACCGATGGCGGCATCCACAAAGTCTTTCTCGGCGATGAGGTTCACCACACCAAGACCGTGATCCTCGCGATGGGCGCCGAGCCCAAGCGCCTCGGCATTCCCGGTGAGATGGAATTGGCTGGCCGGGGAGTCTCGACCTGCGGCGTCTGCGACGGAGCTTTCTTCAAGGATCGCTCGACAATGGTGATTGGTGGCGGTGACTCTGCGATGGAGGACGCCGTCTTCATCTCCAAGTTTGCTTCGAGCCTTGACCTCGTTCACCGCCGAGACGAGTTTCGCGCTTCGAAGATCATGCAGGAGCGGGCCGAAAGCCAGCCAAACATCCAGCTCAAGACTCCCTGGGCCCCCGAGGCGTTCCTGCCCGGTGATGATGGCGCACTGGAAAAGGTGAGGCTCAAGCATTCGGAGAATGGCGAGGTCGAGGAAGTGCCGGTCGACGGCGTCTTTGTCGCGATCGGCCACATCCCGCGGTCCGAGCTGGTCGTCGGTCAGGTAGACACGAACGAAGAGGGTTACGTGATGACCGAAGAACCTTCCACGAAGACGAATCTCGAAGGCGTGTTCGCGATCGGCGATCTCGTCGACCACACCTACCGCCAGGCCATCACCGCCGCGGGCTCCGGCTGCAAGGGTGCCCTCGACGCAGAGTGGTACCTCCGTGACGCCACCTTCTAGGAGTACCTGCAGTCGCGCCGGTCTTCGCCGGCGCTTCAATCTCAACCCGCCCCTCCCACTCGAAAATGCGGATGGTTGGGAGGGGCTCCATAGGTCGGCTAGGGCAGATCCTCTGCCAACGCAACGCTGAACGCCTTCTGGGCTCTGAGCGTTAGCTCGCCGGGGACCGATGGCAGGTTCGTTCCGTCAATCGATGAGATCGGCTGGACTTCGCGGGTGGTCGACGCCAGAAAGGCTTCCGTTGAGGCAAGCAGGTCATCCAGTCTGAATTCGCCTTCCTCCACTTCGATCCGTTCGACGATCTTGCGTCTGGTGATCGAGTCGAGGACGCCGGCTTCGAGCGACGGTGTCCGGAGGGTTCCATCGAGCGTGGCCCAGAAGATCGATGAGGTCGGGGCCTCCAGGACGACGCCGTCGGGCCGCACGAAGAGCGCCTCTTCGGCTCCTGCGGCTTTTGCCATACGGGTCACCTGCATGTTCGCCGCGTAAGAGAGCGACTTGACACCGTTGAGTACCACGGTCGGGGCGTAGGTCACGGTTGCCAGGGTGATGGCCGGGGAATGGACCGGCAATGGTTCGATCGTGACGATTCGCCGGCCGGCCCTGGTCTGGACAAGCCTCAGCAGGCTGTCAGGGTGCTCGAGGCTCAAGAGCAGACTGTCGACGTCGTGTTCGAGTGCGCTTCGCTTCAGGGGCAGCTCGATCGACTCGGCGGATCGGGCCATCCGGTCGAGGTGAAGATCGAGAGCAAACGGGCGTCCCCCGTAGAGGCGAAGCACCTCGAACACCCCATCGCCGCGGAGGAGACCGTCATCGGGGAGGGGCAGGAAGGCTTCGCCAGGGCCGAGAATCTGCCCGTCAACACTGAACTTGAGTGGCTCGGCCATTACTTCATCGCTCCGATCCGGTGGAAGAAGTCAGTCAGGATCCTGGCGGTCGCCCCCCAGATCAGGTGACGGCCCAGCTCGAAGGTGGGGGTTCTGATCGGAACCCCCCGGCGCACAAGCCGGCGCATGGCGTACGCCTCGACAAGGTCGTCGAAGCCAAAACTGAGGATTGCGGCCACTTCATCGGGGTTCGCGACAAGTCGGGCATCGTCCGAAACCAGCCCGACGATCGGCTGGATCCGAAACGACGTGGCAAAGGTTCCGACGGGCGGAACGGCGCCGACGACTTCGACGTGATCGGGGCGAAGGTCGATTTCCTCGTGAGACTCCCTCAGCGCAGTCTCCTCAAGGTCCCTGTCGTCTGGCTCGGTCGTTCCACCGGGGAAGGAGATCTCCCCGGCGTGCTTGCGGAGGTCCGCCCGTCGCTCCGTGAATGTCAAATGAGGGTCGTCGGGCCAGCCGGTTATCGGCATCAGCACCGCTGCTTCGGTATTGCCGTGGGCCCGCATCGCGACCGCGGACTCGGTATCGAGCAGCAGCCCCGGCAGGTCGACGACTGTGAAGTCCACGGGGGAATCATGCCGCACCAGGTCAGCCGCGGCGTCGACTGCGGCCTCAACCGTCGCTAAGCTGCGATCGATGAGCCGACTCTCGCTGCTCCTTTTGCTTGCCTTCGTCGCCTGCCTGCTCTCTCCAGCGTCTTCGCTGGCCGCCAGGAATGGAACTTATGTCGGTAAGGACGAAGGCAAAGTCAAAGTCGTAATGAAGATCAAGAACAACCGGGTCACTTACTTCAGCGGAGATCCCGCGGGAAGCTGCTACGGGATTGGCTCGACGCTCGTTTCGTTCACCTTTCCGTCCGCGGCCCAGCGTCCAAGCGCCACTTCGAAGATCAAGAGCAACGGAATCTTCAGCGCAGTGTTCAAGGGCTCGCCCGACGTCAGCTTCAAGGACGACCGGCGGGTGCTGACCGGCAAGGTGAAGGGGAACAAGGTGACCGGCCGGATGATCGTCAGCGGACTCTGCCAGGCCGACCAGAAGTTCACCGCTGTTCGGAAGTGAGCGCCGCGTGGATTACGCCTCGCTGATCAGGCCGGTTCCTGATTTCCCGGAACCGGGGATACTCTTTCGTGACATCACCCCGCTGCTGCTCGATGCCGGAGCCTGCCGTTCGGCGGTAAGCGAGCTCGCAGACTGGGCCGGGCCGCTCAAGCCGGATCTGGTCCTGGCGGCGGAATCCCGGGGTTTCATCCTCGGCGGTGCGCTCGCCCAGACTCTCGACATCGGCTTTGTGCCCGCTCGCAAACCGGGCCGGTTGCCTTCAGAAACACTCTCGGTCGATTATCGGCTCGAGTACGGCTCAGACTCGCTGGAAGTTCACACCGACTCGATCTTCGACGGTGCCCGCGTCCTGGTCCACGATGACCTGATCGCGACAGGAGGAACCGCCCTCGCGAAGATCAACGCGATCGAGAAGCTCGGTGGTGAAGTCGTCGGATGCGCCTTCCTGATCGAACTCGACGGTCTCGGAGGCAGGTGGCACATCTCGCCCCACCCGATGCATGCCCTGGTCAACCTGCCCGCGCAGGAGTGACTCAGAAGATCACGGGGACGGTGCCCCCGCAGAACCCGATTACGACGGGGTCAGATGATCACGGGGACGGTGCCCCCGTCTATGCCCCAGGCTGCCCCTGAAACATAGGAAGCCCGCTCAGAACAGAGGAAGACGATCGCCGAGGCGATTTCCTCTGGAGTCGCGAGGCGACCGATGGGCCGCTTCTCGCCAGCCGCCCTTAAAGCTTCCTCCCGGGTCTCGTGGCCGGCTGCTTCCTTGGCCTGGTCCAGGAGGCCGCCCTCGGCCATCCAGAGATCGGAGGCTGTTGGTCCCGGACAGATCGCGTTGACCATCACCCCTTCGGACGCATGCCTCTCCGCGAACTGGCGCGAAAGCGAGAGCATCGCCGCCTTGCCCACCGAGTAGTCGGGCATCATCGAGGAGGGACGCTTGCCGGCGGTCGAGGAAACGTTGACG